>Ga0214542_1010681_pt1 | contig 13201 bp, 8 predicted proteins | sample CNSS1metaG_FD_160096 | JGI IMG/M metagenome (GOLD analysis project Ga0214542, IMG submission 160096) | Root nodule microbial communities from cowpea collected in UCLA plant growth center, Los Angeles, California, USA - CNSS1 | ecosystem: Host-associated > Plants > Roots > Nodule | place: USA...
ATCAAATAAAATATTATTTTAACTTTTAATTGATTAGTTAATGTTTTTAATTAGATAAGTTAAAATAATTATTAAATTTACATATTAAATTATTCAATTATAACTAATAATTCAAACTTAATTTGTAAGTGTTAATGATTTAAATTATAATACTATTATATATTTATACATTTAAAATATATAATCTAAAAAATTAATCTTTTTAATTATTTTTATTTTATTTTATTTTTTTAAAACAGGCCAACGGACCAAGACGGACTGGCCCGTACTTTGGCCCGTCAAGTTGACGGGCTGGACAGGACGGGCCAGAATGGACTGACGGGTTGAAATCTTCAACCCAGTCCATTCCTTTTAGCACGGGCTAACGGGCTGGTCCGTTGGACCCTTTATATTATCATGTAATTAATTAATAATTAATATATATATATATATATATATATATAGTATGATCACCGTCAAAATACTCATAAAAAAACTTATATATCGGAAGACATTGAAAATCCTATGTTTATAATAACTAAATTGAATAACGTTGTTCCTCGTCACTGTGTTAATAAATTCTCAGAAGATCGTGACCATGTGGGACTCAGTGGAGCCACCATCACGCATAAATTAGGGGAATGTGAGATATGAAAGACAATGAAAAGAAAGGTGCATATAAGAAAGTTAGGAATAATTAATATATATTTAAGATTATTAATGACAAATTTATCATTCACAATAATCATTTTTCTTACTTTTATTAATTTATACTAAATTTTAACCCATGATTTTATTAAACGTGACAACTTTATGGACATGTTTCTTTAAAATTATAAGATTAATATGTAAGAGTAGTTTGTGTTGATTATTCGAATAGTCTACAAGACATCGAAATTGTTTATAAAATATCAGTCTTTTCACTCTTTTTCTTCGCTTGGGATTATATATTATAGGAGAATAATTTGATCTAAAAGATTATATTATATTAGTAAATAAATTATATATATATATATATATATATATATATATATATATATATATATATATATATATATATATATATATATATAGTTGGTTTAGTACAATAAATATTAATGTATTTTGCTTTTAGTATACTAAAACAAATTACGGTATAAATATGTTAACTTTAATTTCGTTAATTTTTTTTTCTGAATTTCGTTAATGATTGAGGTAATTGAGCATGTGTGAAATTTTTAAGATTTGTGACGTATGTTTATTGGAGGAAAAAATTACTATTAGTATACAATTAACTTTGAAGAATTTCTTTTTTCAAGTCCTTCATACTTCATTCAACCTTAATTACATATTATTATTTATTCTTTATTTAATAAACATACGTGATAACTACTAAATACCAAACATGTGTTGAATCATATCAATAGTCAAAAAATTCAAATAAAACTAACATAATTTAAGTTATTGTACAAGTTTTCTTTTATTATACCAGAAACAAAATATGTCGATATTATTGTATTGAATGCACTATTTCTTCAAAACTCAATGAATTCAATGAGTTTAGTAGTTAATATTTTAAACTTATATCGATCTTTTTAAATTTAATTAATAAATATGAAGAAAAAAAGTTATTTGACACTATTTGATAATTTTTATAAAAATAATAAAGTGGGTGATGGAAACAAGAAAAATTTAAAAGGAAAAATTTGAAGATTCCTTTGCACATAGCTTTTGATGTTGCGTAAAGGAAATAAAGAGAACTATATTTTGTTCAATCAACATTATTTGTGAATTATATGATTAAGTTTGCATGATTCCAGGACAACTATAATTAGTGAAACCATCACAAAGTTTGAAACAATAACTTTTTCTTACTTTGCACCAAAGAATTCCACTTTAAGTACCAACACAATGTGGTCAATAAGATATATTAGGTTAGAAAGTGAATTTTAAATATAATTCAATTTTATAAAAATTAATTTATATTTAATTATACTAGTAAAATATATGTTTTACGCACATGTGTGTATTTTTTTATGATAACAAAAAATAATAAAATTCAATTTTATTTTTTAAGTAATCATTTTCTTAAACTAAGATAATTAGTTTATTAATTTTATTCTTTAAATGATATTTATTTTTAAATCTATCTTTTTTTTATTTGACTTTTTTTAATTTAACTATCTTTTAAACTAAAATAACTATCTATAATAAAAAGTTCCCTACAAAATAAATGAAAATTATTTATAATAAAATTATAAAAGTTATTTATATTTACTTTTGTAGTATATGTAGTTAGTTTAGTTTAAGAGAATGAATAAATTTAAAAAATAAATAGTCAAATAAAATAATAGTTAAGTTTAAAAAATCACTTAAGAAATAAAGCATAATTATTTCAGTTGAAAAAAATTACTTAAATGATAAAATTAAAAAGAAAATTGTGTGCATAAAAAACAAACTCTTTATATAATAGAATAAATATTATAGGGTTAAATATGTTTTTGATCCTTAACTTTAAGTGAATTTTGGAATTAGTCTATTTCAAAAAATTTGACCAATTTAGTTTTTCATCTTTCGAAATATGTGAATTTAATCATTTTAATCAAATTTTGTTAAGTTTATTTGATATTTCAAGTGTGTTTCATAATAATATTTAACTTAACATTAAAATAAAAATATGTCAAACAATATAAACAACTCAAATACAATCTTGAAATACATAGAAACATCAAATAAACCTAACAAAATTTGATTAAAAGGATTAAATTCACATATTTCGAAATATGAATGACTAAATTACTCCAAAATTTTAAAATAAATTAATTCCAAAATTTACTTAAAGTTAACGAATCAACAACATTTTTAACCTAATATTATAACTTGATTCCGTTGATATAAAATCTCCAACACCTTCGACATTCAAATTGTCATTGGTTGCTGAAAATTATTTAAAAGCAATAAGTATTTTAAAAATCAGAAAACAAAAGAACTAAAAAGTACTTTTTTCATCCCCTTCTTTTTTCTTTATGGGCTTAAGGAACATACTTTTTAGAAAACAAAAACATGTTTATCAAATAACTTTAATAAAAGATTGAACAAATAAAACCTCAAATCCCTCATTTAATTTTTTTTATGTTAAAAAATAGCTTAAAAAAGAAAAATTTACGAGTATATATGTGTAATATTTTTGGATGAGCTTTTGCACGATAAGAGTTGGTACACTTGATAGACAGTTTAATCTCTAAAAGCATGTTGGTGAAGGTGTAATGGCCGACCGTGAAAAAGAGTTTACCTATTTTAATAGTAGTTCTATTTTAAGGTTGTGTTTGGTAAAGATGTTTTCAATGAATTAAAATAGTGATAAAATTTTCCTATATTTAGTCAGTTATATTATTTTTCTTCAAATTATGTAAAGATTTTCTAGAAATAGTAATTTAGGAATAAGTGGGACAAAACTTTAATTGACTATAATTTTCATATGATAATTGAGTATAAGTTGGCTACTAAACTTAAACACAGTTATATATTATGTTCAAAAAATCTTTTGTTTTTTTCTCATATGCTATCATTGGTTTATATGCTAAAAAATAATATTAATATTTTAAATTATTGAATTAAAAAAATTAATAACTTTATCACTATATTGTAGTATAATAAATGTTTTTAATAAAATAGTGTATAGTTGCTTATGAATCGTATTACTAAATATACATGAACAAAAACTAATACAAAGGTGTTGAAATCTAAAACATACAATCATCTTAATCATTTAAAAGAAAACTTTAATTTATAACATTAACATCCTAACTTAGCAAATTTATATAGCTAAGTGAAGAATTACAAATTGAGTATTAAGCATTAAACAAACACAAAAATATATTATGTATTTACAATCTTCTTTGAAAACTCAAAATATATAAAAGTTTTCAACAATTAGAGGATCTATGAAATATAATTATTATATTCTTTAATAAAGCAACGACCATCAATAGTTTCACTACTTCTCAACCCTCCTACTTTTATTAAAAAAGGTATAAAATAGACCAAAAGACTTAAAGCAAATAATCACTTACAAACCATTTAATTTCAAATATTCACACTCATTTGTACTAACTATTGCTACTACCTCCAAAGGTTTGAATTAGACCTCAAACATTTTGCACGTGTCATAAGGATCCTAATAGATTTTAGCTTACAAACCATAGCTCTATGCAATCTTCTGATGGGTTATGTTTCATATGGGTTGGTCATTGAGAGATAGTATATATATATATATATATATATATATATATATATATATATATATATGACATTAGTTTTATACATATAAGTTATTTGACACCACTTTTAACCCAAAACCTTAAGACAATGGGATTATGGGTCTTTACACTTATATAATATTTAACTTTGTCTTTTCTGTTCGATGTGAGACTTTGATTTACACTTGGATTATTCCGAACACCTTCCTATATAGCAAGGTTAGTTCACCTATGACAGCAAGAAAGGTTACATTTAAAACCAATTTTCGTCATAGGAACCTCCATCGACTCTCACTAACTAGATATCTTACTCTACATGAGTTATGGATAATCTTTTTTTGAGTCCCTACTCAATACACCTAATAAAAGAGTTAAATTTTTTCTCCCTTGAAAGCCATTCCACATACACCACATCACAATCACATATCATAATCTCATTCAAAATAAGTCATCACAACTATATACATACATATATCTCTAAAAACATTTCAAACTATATATAGATTAATAACATAACTAAAGTCATTTCTTGTTGGGCGACACTATGGCTCGCGCAACGAGTGAATATTGAAAGTAATTATTTGAAATATCCGCCTAACGAGGCCTGAATCGCTCAACGAATAGGACTACCGAGAGTAATTCACATAAATTCGTCCAACGAGACCTATCATGACTAACGTGTAAGGCTCCCCTATTTCTCTATCTTGCACAAAAATACATTCTCGCTCAACAATGTTACTCACCCAACGAATGAACCCTCCCCTGCCTCTTTGACTTTGCAAATTATGCTTTCCTCAACGAGAGAAACACTCGCTCGACGAGTTTGAATAATAGTCACGACAGATTGGTAAATTTCTTCCTTGACGTCAGATGGTATTTTTCTCCATTTCAGCATATCAAAGCCAATTTTACCAAGTCAAAATGTACCCTTTGAAACCAATTGAATAAGAGTTACCTATCCCTAAAGCAAAACCATCATCAGACACAATTTCACACATCAACATTTTAACACAAATATAATGGATGGTATATTTTCGCTTTTGGTCTTTGATGGTGTTTTTCTTTCCTTTTAACAAACCACAACAAATTTCAACTTATAAATTGCACCATAGGGGTGGACATGGATTGGATTTTTAATGATCCAATCCACATCCATTTTATATCCAAATAATTAGATTAGATTTTTGATCCAAATCCATTTCTTTAGCAAAAGTAGTTTGGATTTTTTTAAAATCCAGATCCAAATATTTGGATAAAGATTTAAATCCAATCCAAATATTTAGATCAAGTTCAAAATCCAGAATCCATTTTTTATAAAATAAATTTAAATTGTTTTTTTTAAAACTTATGTCATTAAGGCCCGGATGACCCGGATGAGACCGACGACCCGGACGAGCCTGACAACCCAGAGGGGCCCGATGACCTGGACGGGCCGAACAACCCGGACGGGCCCGACAACATGAACAAGCTCGACGACGTGAACAGGCCCGACGACCCGAATGGGCCCGACGACCCGAACGGACCCGTCCAAACAGTCGAGCCTAATCGGGTAGTCAGACACGTTCGAGTCGTGAGGCTCGTCTGGGTCGTCGGGTACGTCAACGTCGTCAGGCCCATCCGAGTTGTCGGGCCCATCCAGGTCGTCGATTATATCCAGGTCGTCAAGCCCGTTTGGGTCGTCAGGCCCGTCCGGGTTGTAGGGCTCGTCCAAGACTTCGAGCCGGTCTGAGTCGTAGGGCACGTTTGGGTAGATGAGCCTTTTCGTGTCGTCGTGCCATCTGGGTTGTAAGGCCTGTGTAGGTCGTCAGGCCCGTCTGGGTCGTTTGAGTCGTCAGGTCCGTTCGGATCGTCCGACCCATGGGTCGTTCGGCCCGTTCGTGTCGTCGTGCCCATCCGGGTCGTAAGGCTCGTGTAGGTCGTTAGACTCGTCCGGCCCGTCCGGGTCGTCATGCCTGTCCGGGTCGCCGGGCCCGTCCAGGTCCTCCACCCCATCCGGGTCTTCGGGCCCGTTCAGGTCGTCGGGCCCGTCTGGGTCATCAGGCTCGTCTGGGTCGTTCGGGTCTTCGGGCCTGCCTGACCCATTCGGTTCTGTGAGCTCGCTTGAGTCATTTGGGTCATCGGGCCCGCTTGGCCCGTTCGGGTCTTCGAGCCCGCTTGGCCCGTTCGGATCTTCGGGCCCACCTGCCCCGTTCGGTTCATCGGGCTCACTCAAATTTTTCGGATCGTTGGGCCCGATCAACTCGTTCGGTTTGTCGGGCTCACCTAGCCCGTTCATATCTTTAGGCCCGCCCAACCTTTTATGGTCGTCGGGCCTGCCCAATCTGTATAGGTCGTCGAGCAAGGCCCGTCCTAGTTTGAATTTAGCATAGTCCATCTCAATCTTTAGACCCAACTAAAAATTTAAATTGAAAATTTGGATTGGATTTTTTGGATTATCCATATTTAAAAATCTTGATTTATAAAATGGATATCTAATCCATAAAATAAATAAAATGTAGATTAGATTGAAATCCAGATCCATTAAATGGATTTTAAATGGATTGGGTTTTTAATAAAATGGATTATAAATGGATTGGATTGGAGCAAAAGTGGATTGGATCAAGAAAATTAGATTTTTTGCCCACCCCTACTGCACCATATGAAACCAAATTGAGTCTAGTTTATCATTCCTTGAGACTAACACACCATCAAATCACAACTACACATATACTACTATAATAAGACTATCCAATCAACTAAACACTATTTATTTCTTCAAACCAACCAATTAATCTCATCCATCAATTTCAATAAGCTCAAAATAGATGTATACAAAAATTCACTACCACGAAGAAATAAATTTTAAATAACTAATTTGTTCTACCAAGATAAATGCTCCTAATTAAAAAGAATGCTTCACTCATACTCTATCTCAAACATGTTGCTCTATCTTCAGATGTAAAACTCTAATTAACGCAATAAAAACACATTGTAACAATCCTAATTGAACAAGTATCCCTCTTAAGCCTTAAAAGCCACACGCAAGCTAAAAACATCTTACATGCAACAGAATTCTTAAAAGACCAAAATTAAGGACAAAAATTGAACTTATTATGTTTAAGATTCTAATAAGGTAGGATTGTAAACCTCGACACCAGAAATTTATTAATGGTCTCTAATTGTCAAATAGATGAATGATGAAATCAATAATGTAAAAAAAAAACAAAGAAAAGTTTACAAAATATTTAAGAGGAACCATTGTTCTTATAAAATAAAACTCGATTAATAATAAAATTTATTTATAATTTGACTTTTAATAATAAAATAATCAAATATCATTTTTAAGACTATTTCTACTCTTAGCTATTTTTTAGGTCTTTACAAGAAAATGATTGTGTAGAATACATAGCTTTTTTTCTTCTTCTTTTTTTTCTTTTGAAAAAACAAAATTATTTTTTCACCCGTATATTCGAAAAGGGTAATAATAAGCTAAAGAAAATAATATATGTGTAAAGATTTTTTATGTTTTAAACCAATGGAAAATTATCATATTTAATAAGTTCGTTAAATTTTATGATAACTATTTAAAAGTAATGTACGTAACATGTTTCTTTAAAATACATAAAAAATTCATTTTAAAATGTTAGCAAGTATATAAATTAAACTCTATAATAAATGCGGAAAAAGAGAGAGAATATTTTAAGAAAAGAATACTGAATTCTACTGAGTCCAACCACCCCATGAATCTATCTGTCTCTATTTTTTTCCCACCATTTCTCCATTCTTTCTCATTTTTCTTTGACTATTTTCGCTGCACGCAACCTTCATTAATTAGAAAAAAAAAAGGAATACAACCTAAACTTTGCACCATGGAAGACTTCAATCTTTTTGAAAACTTACATCAAAACCAGAAAACTCTTTCTATTTTAGAAGCCTTATTGTTATTATCATGAGAAAAGTTATTATATATAATCTAAATTGAATAAAAATAACTTCATTAAACAAAACGAAAAGTTAAGTTTTGTTTACTTTTGTAGCATCATACTTTCAGTTTTAGGTTTACTTGCAGTAGAGTTTATAAGAACAAAACACATGTATCCTCTTCTTGTCTGCAAAATTAAGTTTGAAAGACAAGTGTTTGTGTGGATTATGCTGTGTTGCTACTAAGAAACGTCATTAATGACGCTTTAAGAGGTGCATTATAATAAAGTCAAACCTGTGGTTTTTCATTAGTTTATTGATTTTCCAAATGTCACTCTCCTCCACCCTCCTTGCAATAAGCCTCTCCACACATGCTACCAGGAATAACACAAACCCTCACCTTTTTTGTTTTCTTCTGCTACTTTTGGCCCCCACCACTCCACATTCCAACTCTCTCTCACACCACTCTCTAATTGTGCCTATAAATTCCATCATAACGTTGCAGCAGCAATATTGAAAATAATATAAGGCCACTCAGAGGGTCTTTAAAGGAAGAAGACAGAACAAGAAGAAGAAGAAGAAGGAGCCAGTCACACAGTAGTTGTCAGAGAATCTTACTGTTGGTTGTTTCTGAGGAAATTATTAATTAACCAAAAGGGTTGCACCAAATGGGTGGTGGTAGTGGTGGTAGTGCTGATAATGGTGATGCTGACCATAATAATACTTCTATTTCCATGGCTGCTGCTAAGAACAAGAAGAGTGGCTCCTTTAGCTCCATTTTTATGCATGCTGATCGCCTAGACGTGTTTCTCATGATTTTTGGATTGATTGGAGCCATTGGTGATGGCATAGGCACCCCTTTGGTGTTGTTTATCACCAGCAAAATCATGAACAATATTGGAAACTTTTCTGGTGGCATAGATAGCACTTTCATCCATGGCATCAACAAGGTTTTTCATTTGTTTTATTTTCTGTTTTTCTCACTTTTCTCTTTTTTCTCTAGTTCAACACACATGACAAAATATTAGAAACTGAGTCCAGAAGAACAATACAGGAAAATCTAGCCAGAGAATTCAAAATATGAGAAAGTAGCTTGATTATTTGATTTGGATTTATTATTACCTATGTGATGCAGAATGCTGTGGTTTTGTTATACCTGGCTGGTGGGTCTTTTGTGGCTTGTTTTCTAGGTGAGTATGATTCTGGTTTTGACTTTGACCAACTTATATATATCTTCATTTTTCATGATGCTAAAGCTTGAACACTGTGGTGGATTTCAGAGGGTTATTGTTGGACAAGAACCGGTGAAAGACAAGCTGCAAGAATGAGAGTGAGGTACCTAAAGGCAGTGTTGAGGCAAGAAGTTGCATACTTTGATTTGCATGTCAGTAGCACATCTGAGGTCATCACCAGTGTCTCTAACGACAGCCTCGTAATTCAGGATGTTCTTAGTGAAAAGGTCTGCATAAAACCAAAACCAGTAACTTGTTTTTTTCTTCACTTTCAATTTTCATACTAAACAAAGTGTTTCACTTCACTGTCGTAATAAATTCCTTGAATGATACAAGATTTATTAAAGTAATGTTGTGCTTTTGTATATAGCTATCCAAAAATTACTTTAATTAATATGTTAGCTATTATTGATAATATAAAATTGATTTCAGGACAAAGTTGACATCAAAACTCAGTGTAACCGGACACAAAAACTACTTTTTACTAGTTTAAGTTGATGTAACATTCTTATAGACAGAATAATAAATTCCAACAAACAAAAATGAAACATGTATACTTTCTATAAAGTGAAGTATATCGAGTGGAGTCAAAATCATGGTACTAGTATACTACTGTAAAACTTTTAACAATTTTTTTTTCATCTTAGCAACAGTTCACAAATCATGTGGTTGAGATCTACTCATGGTCACATCATTTGATTTAACAGTTTGTTCCAATTTTGAAAACTGTAGGTTCCAAATTTTTTGATGAATGCCTCTATGTTTGTGGGGAGCTACATAGTGGGTTTTGCATTATTATGGAGATTGACACTTGTGGGGTTCCCTTTTGTGGTTCTACTTGTGATCCCTGGTTTTATGTATGGGAGGACACTGATGGGGTTGGCCAGTAAGATAAGAGAAGAGTACAACAAAGCTGGTACAGTGGCAGAACAAGCAATATCTTCCATCAGAACCGTTTACTCCTTTGTGGGCGAAAGCAAGACCATTGATGCTTTCTCTGATGCTTTACAAGGCTCGGTGGAGTTAGGACTCAGACAAGGCTTGGCAAAAGGCTTAGCCATCGGAAGCAATGGTGTTGTGTTTGCAATTTGGGCTTTCATATCCTATTATGGTAGCAGATTGGTCATGTACCATGGTGCCAAAGGTGGAACTGTGTTTGCAGTTGGAGCAGCCATAGCACTCGGAGGATTGTAATCATTCCTACCCTTTATCTCATTTCATTACCAAAACATTTGATGATTTTAAGGTGACACATGTTTTTGTTTGAGACAGGGCCTTAGGTGCTGGTTTGTCGAACGTGAAGTACTTCTCAGAGGCGAGCACTGCGGGAGAACGCATAATGGAAGTGATAAAAAGGGTTCCGAAGATCGATTCAGACAACATGGGTGGGGAGATTCTGGGGGAGGTTCGTGGCGAGGTTGAGTTTGAGAATGTGAGCTTCGTGTACCCATCGAGGCCCGACAGTGTGGTTCTGAAGGAGTTTTCCCTGAGGGTGCCTGCAGGGAAAACGGTGGCGCTGGTGGGAGGAAGTGGGTCGGGAAAATCCACTGTGATATCTCTTCTGCAGAGGTTCTATGACCCGGTTGAAGGAGAGATACGTGTTGATGGCGTGGCGATTCAGAGGTTGCAGCTGAAGTGGTTAAGGTCTCAAATGGGGTTGGTGAGTCAAGAGCCTGCACTGTTTGCGACGAGCATCAAGGAGAATATTCTGTTTGGAAGAGAAGATGCAAGTGAGGAAGAGGTTGTGGAAGCTGCGAAAGCTTCCAATGCTCATAATTTCATCTCACAGTTGCCACAGGGATATCATACTCAGGTCAGTGCTATCATCTCATATATATCTACTCATATTATATTTTAACAACTTTTTCTTTATAATTTTAGATATTATTTTTTAAATAGTTTTCTCTTCTTTTCACGTTTTCATTCTCATTATTTTAAATCCATTTAAAAGATTACATCTCATCTCATGTTATCAAAATAAATTTATCAAACTTTAATAATTAAAATATCATTTTTTTTTTATGATTCGAGTCTATGCATGCAAGTGTAGTCTTTAGTTGTTTTTATATAAAAGAAAGTTAAATTAAATCAACCGGTGTAAAGTAGTATGGAAAAAAATATTTTCCTTCAAAGGTTGTCAACTGATTTACAGAAAAATGTTTTTTTACACACTTGTTACTTGATAACTTACTTTTAAAGGTATTTTAGTTATTAAAAAGGTTATTTATAAAAAAAAAAGAAAAAACTTTTTAACACCGATAACTATCATTTAATAACTCATTATAATGATAAAATGTTTGAAAGGTATTAAAATTATTTTGGGTGTGAAAGTAATATATAGTACTAAAATTTAAATTTAAAGAAAAGTGAAATGACAAAACTTAAATGTTTTTAGGTCAAAGTTTTTTTTATAAATAAAAGATAATGATATTTTGATTCATTTTCTTAACCCATTTTTAACTTCAATCACCTTTAGATTATTACATCACACCATTACAATAAATTAAAATAGAGATAATTGAAGGGTGATTGTAGTGATAGGTTAAAAATAAATAAAAAAAAGTGGATTAAAATATCATTATCCATAAATAAACTATCATATAATGAATTTATTGATTTTTTTTATATAATAATTACTTTCACCGTTAAGTCAAAATCAATTTTTATTAGTTGATGATAGTGTAAAATCTTTTAAGCATATATATATATATATATATATATATATATATATATATATATATATATATATATATAGGTTAAAAACTTATATGAAGTTTTTTATAAACTCAATTCATGGCCGTTTAAAAACATTAAATTAAGACTTTTAAACGAATAAACTAAAATATATATAATAATGGGGTGACATTAGTGATTCTTTGAGTTCATGGTGTAATCCATGGAAGTGAAACGTGTTGATGTTAAGTATAATAATTTTGTTGGAAGAAAATAGAAAAGTCCAACTAATAATTTGGTGGTCCACGCACATAAAGCACATAAACTTTCCCCCAAATGCTTTTTAATTACAAGTTCCATAAATGGCCGGCAACTTAATCATTTTAAATCAAATCATCTAATAGTAGAATGTTTCTCAAACCATGTTATGCTACAACTCATGACAATACAATTTTAGATTTGAAAATCAAAATATTATTACAAAATGTTGTACTAATTAACACCTTTTTAAAATACTTTTTTATTTATATTTGTTATTAGTCAACTCTTATTAAAGACTTAATCTCTTTTAACAAATGGATTTTTCTTTTTTAGTTTGATGTAACTTTTTTCCTGTTTTTCATCTTTTAAAATTGAAAAATTTGTTTTTATCTACAACATTATGTGAGGTTAATTTACTATTTAAGCTTTATTTAAATTTAAAATTATTAATTATTAGGAGAATTTCAGGAAACACTGAATTTTAGGCTTAAAAAATCATTTGGAAAAATATAACAATATCATGCATACACGAAAGTGGCTCATGGGAAATTGCAAAATAACCAATTAATTAATATACACTAACATTATCAATGATTATCATTGACTATCCCCAAAAATGTTTAAAAATTGCCTTACATCACATGAGTTTATGCAACCGATTAATAATTTTATTTACTTCACTCCTATCATTGTACAACTCGTTTTTAAAACATTTTTTTTTTTAAATCACTAGATAGAACCTCTTCCACATACTTTCCAATCATTCCAAAAAAAAAAAAATAGTGTTGCCAAGTTCAATGCATCAAAAGTATGTAGTGAAGATCAAATTGCTATATTTATTGTTATATATATATATATATATATATATATATATATATATATATATATATATATAAATTTTTTTTTTATAAAAAAAAT
>Ga0214542_1010682_pt1 | contig 13196 bp, 8 predicted proteins | sample CNSS1metaG_FD_160096 | JGI IMG/M metagenome (GOLD analysis project Ga0214542, IMG submission 160096) | Root nodule microbial communities from cowpea collected in UCLA plant growth center, Los Angeles, California, USA - CNSS1 | ecosystem: Host-associated > Plants > Roots > Nodule | place: USA...
CTGAATAAAAATAAAAATATTTTTATATATATATATATATATATATATATATATATATATATATATATATATATATATATATATATATATATATATATATATATATATACACATGTACATATATATATACATATATACATATATATATATATATATATATATTAAAATTAAATTTAGGGTTAAATATATTTTCAGTCCTTGAATTTTTGATGTAAGATTGAAATTTGTTTATGTTCAAAATTTTGATATATTTTAGCATTCAAACTTTAAAATTTAATGGATATACTCATTTTAATTCAATCATGTTAAAAAAATTTAACATGTCAAACACATTTCATACTAACATTTGAATTGTTTACACCATTTGACTTGTTTCCACTTTCATATCTGTTTGGAAAACAGGTTTTACACAAAAAAACTTTGACATAGACCAAAAGATATCAAAGTTTTAAACAAAGACAAATTCTAATTTTGTGTCAAAGTTTAGGGACTGAAAACATACTTAACCTATAAATTTAAATTTGTTTGTTTTATGGTGTGTCTGTTTCTGTTGGGAATAATTCAAGTGAGTCAAAGTCTCACAATATTAAGTAAATATAACACAGTTAAACATTATATAAGATAAAAGACTCATGAACCAATTGCTGTTTTTTTTTTTACAAAAATGGGTTGTTTTCCCCATTTATTACAAAAATGGATCAGTTTACTAATTAACTACATCGTAGGGGCAATTTACTACAGATTTGACTTCTCTTTACTTTTTCTTTAACTTTTATATAATTATAAAGTTTTGTATACTTTTTTTGAAAATAAATTTTTAATAATTTGATTAAAAATATTTTAAATAAAATTTTATTATTGCAAATTTTATAATAAAGTTTAAAATATCTAAATTTTAATAAAATTTTATCATTTTAAATTTTTTAATAAAATGCAATAATAAAATTTAAAATATTAAGTTGTAAAATATCTAAATTTTAATAAAATTTTATTATTCTGACTTTTATAATAAAATGCAATAATAAAATTTAAAACATTAAGTTTTAAAATATCTAAATTTTAATACAATTTTATTTAAAATATTTTTAATCAAATTATTAATTTTTTTTAAAATGTATATAAAACTTTAAAAGTTATATAAAATTTAAAAAATATAGAGAGAAGTTAAATTGTTAGTAAACTACCCTACCATATAATTAATTAATAAACTGACATAATTTTGTAATAAATGGGTCAAAGCAACTTATTTTGATAAAAAGATCACTTATTATCTTAAGATTTTTATTAGAAATCGTGTCAAATGTATTATTTATACATAATCTCTTAATGACTACCCCGCATAAAAACTCATCGTTTTTAATGAACTCAACTTGGAAGGTGAGAATCAAAATGCAGTTTGTGATGTAAGGTTCTAAATTCCAATTAGTGTTTTGATAATAGTATTGGGCGCAAAGTGAACTGGACTCGACGGTCCAGCCTGCTAGCCCGCTAAACGGATAGGTCGAGTTAAATTTTTTAATTTATTTTGGTGTAACTCATTTTTAATTTTTGGATTAAATATATTTTTGTCCCTTAACTTTTAGTAACTTTTAAAATTAGTCAATTTCAAAATTTTGGATCAATTTAGTCATTCATTTTTTAAAATATGTAAATTTAAGATTATTTAATGATTCGTACTATTATGTTTTGTCATAATTGAATCTAATCGCAAGATAAGGATAATTGATCATAAAAATTTTAAAATCATCAAGTAACCAAATATGTCTTTATTGTTAACTTTCTCAAGAAAAACTTCCTCTCGTATGACAATGCTACAATTCACAGATTCATTTTGACTATAGATACGATTTTCTGCACTGCTATGCCATGCAATTAACCCTTGAACTCAGTGTTCCGACATTCACACACCCAACTTCTCTCCCATCAAGCTTTCAATATATTCTTTTTCTTCCCACATTATGTCACTGTCTTTCTATTTTCTCTATACATCCTTGTCCTCCTTCCACTTTTGGATGAAATAATGTTGGAGCTTTAGTAATACAATTTTGAAAATTTGGATTGCATATACAAGAACGTGAATGGAAGAACATCAAACTCTTGTTATAAAAGCCTCAATTTACACTATATCCCTGTAACTTACAAAGGAAGAGTAATGAACAGTGAACACACTCCTTCCCTTCTCTTTCTATAATTTTGATATAAATTTTGTTGTCATTTAAAATATATCTAGTTGTATAACTAGAAAAAAAAATTTATATGTAATTGACTAATAATCATCCTAATTTTGGTTTGCACGAGCTATCTCACCCGACTTGTTCATTCGTGCTCGTCTCGAATATTCTTGGATCTTTCGATCACGCTCTTTGAGCATCTGATCCACATTGTTTGATGAAACCAGTAATGGACCAGAGAGGTGGCAGATATTGTTCCCCATGGGTCCATGGCCCTCCTGAAATAGGGACCACCATCAGGAACCAGCAAAAACCCAAGATAAATGACATATGCATACAAATTACAAAAATGTGGAAAACTGGGGACACAAAAAGCAAGGTTTTTTCATTGTTAATTGCTAGCTAGAAAAAGCTATTACCTTCATGTGGATCAAGTACAACCGAAGTTAAAAAATTTAACATTGATTAAGAATGATAGTTAAGTTCATTACATATTCTTGATTTCAGATGATAAAAATGTTTCTTTTTTATCATTTATTCAGAATGGTGGTTAGGTTTAAAGATGAAAGCTTTTTTTGAAACAGAAGCATTAAATAGGATTTAGAAAATTTAAATTTGTTTAAATTCCAGTCCACTATAACCATTTTTCACTTGTATTTGAGTTCAGAGAGAACAGTAATAAACATTTGGAAGGTAACAACAGTTAAAAACTAACCTGAATTAATGTTTGAGTGGAGACTCTAGCGTTTTCGATTTGCCTGTGATCAATTCTCTGAGAATGGCGCTTCTTATCATGCCTTCTTCTTGACTCTGATCCAGCATTAGTTGACTCCAAAGATCTTTGTGCTTGAATTGCTTCTCGGGGTCTTGAAGAAACATGGTTTTCCTTTTTATCTCCGGATAATGAAGTCCTAGATGCCACTCCAGATAGTTTTGGTAGGGCGGCTTTGTTTGAAACATAGGGCTGCTCACCAGCTTCCTTTACAGCCATTTCCCAGCTATTGCCTGGAACCAATGGACCTGAATGCATAGGCCTCTGATAAAGAGGCCCGGAGAAATAATTTACTGATGATTTATGATCCTCTGACACTTTCTGTGGAAAAACCAAATGTCCAGAAACAGGTTCTCTGTGAGGGTTGAAGAATTCGTTCCGGCTCCTTGAGTTAGGAAGGCGTTGTCCTTGCTGCATCAAATAAAATTATGATTTACTGAGATGAAGAAAAGAGACAGATTGCAGAGCACTAGACAAGGCAAAACACAAAAAAAGTAGTGCTTTCTAGAGGGATCTGGAACAGTGTAGTGCTTTTATGTTCAGTTGATGAAATTCAATCTTTCTTGTTTTTGATACCAGGTCTAACAAAATTCTATACACAATTTTTTTGTTGTATTCTCCTATGTGCCTAACTTTTAAATATGAAGATGAATAAGGAGAAACGGTGGGTTTAATTTTGTTTCCATTACCTGCATTGATACGCGACAGTCCTCATTGTCTTTTGATAAAATAAATGTCTGAGGTTCTTTCTCTTGCCGAACTCTTGGTCCATTTTTCTTCTCCTTTCTCCCATCAGCTCCTTGCCTAGGATGATAAACAAAAATTTATACTTGTTTACAATAGTCTCAGGTAACAAGGTTCCCATCTACCATAAATGGATGAATCCAATGGAGCAGAAAGCAAATTCAAAATTAATCATGCAAAATATATTTGCAGTTACATGACTGCAAAGCTTTAGAAATCAAATATATGCACTTTTTCAAAGATTTCAACAGTCAAATTCAACTATTTACACAAAATCAATTCACTACTTGGCAGAAGTTAAAATCACATCAGAAGAAATTAGTATTGAAAACAAATCAAATTGTCTTTGGCTCAGCATCCTTTTCATGTAAAAAGCATATCATACAGCAAGTACCTTGTTGCTTCTTCCCAAAATTTAGTGTCCATCTCTTTGCAGGGAGGATATTTTGGTAAACTTGATGGATCGCAAGGAAGGGGTTCCGTTGAAAAGAACTGTCAATGAAGGGGTGAAATGTCAAAATGGAGAATCAAGGGCCTCATAGAAGTTTAGATTGGAAACGAGTTCCTTCAATATATTGAAGAACATTGCATAAGAAATTCGATAATTTTTTCCACTCAAAAGGTAACAGAGGCAGGAATCAGCAAGCAGGCTTCATCATCACAAGTACACACATGAAGCTCAGAAATTGGTACTCAAAACTCACGCAAGTATAAGTACATTGCATGAGTGCTTCACTTATTGTAAACAAAAAAGACTAACCTCACTCTTCAGGGCTGTAGCTGCTGTTCCTCGAAGTGTGGGATCTAAAGCAAGTAGGGATTCAATGAGCTTTGTGGCAGCAGATGGATATTCTTTAAATGTTTCAGCAACACAACGCCTATAATGATGGGGAGGCCTGAATACTGTTGAATGTGGTGACCGCAGCTTACGCCAATAGTCTTCAGACGGTGAGCCACAAAGTTTAAAAATCCTATGCAATTGCTCAACCTGCAATGAACAAAAATTAAACTTCAGGCACCTAGCTCTGTTACTGTAATAAGATCAATTTGAGAATTGACAATATTGCTTTAGAAACTGAAACTGTTCACATCAGTGAAGTAACAGTGCACGTATTTATGATGAGTAAATGATGAAGACTAGATTCTTAATACCTCTGTTTTTCCAGGCAAAATAGGCCTGCCACTATATAATTCCCCCAGTATGCAACCAGTGCTCCATAGATCTACTGCAACTCCATAATTAGACGCTCCGAGTAAGAGTTCTGGTGGCCTATACCACAGAGTTACAACACGGCTGGTCAATGGAACCTTGTGATGGGGATCAATAAAATTTGCCAGACCAAAATCTGCAATCTTTAAGGTGCCATTATTGTCAATGAGAAGATTTGAGCCCTTTATGTCACGGTGGAGGACACCTCGACTATGACAATGATTCAATCCACTAAGAAGCTGCTGCATGTAGCATTTAATCTGATACACAAGAAAAATCACTTAGAATTCAAAAAACTCATAAGGATAAATAGTTCCCACTATTAACTCTGACATCAGTATACAGAAGTGTTAATGACCAATTATCCCAAAAGCTTAAGCTGTTAGGCAAAGGCTCATTAATGGTTTTATTACATCTCTAACATGTTTGAATTACGGATAATGCACAGGCACAATTCTTCCATGTGCTGAAATTCAACTTTTCATTTTAGAAGAATCTGGGCAGCAAAGATCAAATTCATAGCAATTTGTTCATAAAGCTTTGATACCATGTCAATGACCAAATATCCCAGAAGCTCGAGTTGTTAAGTGAAGGCCATGAATGGTTTTATTACATCTTAACTAGAGGAATCATGACTCCATGTAAAACAGAAGACTGCAAGAATATAAGATATATCATCAATACCTGAGGTTCGGAAAACTTAATGCTAGGACTTGATGCAAGTCCTGTAAGATCATGTTCCATGTATTCAAAAACAAGGTACAAGCTGCGAGATGTCTGCGACGTTATCAATCCTTCCAGCTTTATTATATTTGGATGGTCAAGCCTACGCAGAACAAGAATCTCCCTTGCCATAAACTTGACACTCTCAGCATCAAAATTATCAAAGCGTACCCTCTTCAATGCAACGATCTTTTGGTGAGTCAAATCACGTGCCTTATACACAGAACTGTAGGTTCCTTGGCCAATCTGCATGGTTGAATGCCATCCCACAGGTCGTTTAATAAGTGAGAACAAAAAACAACATTAACCATTTATAATAGAATACTATTTCTTTGTCCCTCAAAAATAAGTTTAATCACCCTAACTCACATTTTTCATCCTCTACTTTTGACAAAAAGCTTTAATAATGAAAAATAATCCTGAACTCATTCCCATTACACAAAGCACAGCAAAATAAAATGTACAGAGTCCATTGTACGAAGGACTTAGTTTTTGTTAAAAAAAGTTAAAATGAAAACTATCCAGTCCCTTGTTGCGCTCTTTCCTTTTGCTGTTAGAAAAAGATACAAGAAAAGGTAGATACAAGCCGCATCTAAGCTTCATACATAAACACGAGCACAGGTTTCTGAAACACTCGTCAACAAAAAACATTATAGGATTAATTTCATAAGCATGCAATGTTTTGAAACCTTTGACAAGTGCGTTCACATGATGGTAACAACAATTGGTGAACTACACGACAGTTGAATAATAATGCAATCACAGAGTATGCAGCCAAGGTGAAAACTTACTTTACCAAACCTCTCAAAAGTGTCTGCCCTCCGTGGTATCCATCCTTGGATAGCTTCACCAGCAACAGAAGAAAGCCAAGTTGGCCAACCTGCTGCGACTTGCTCTCCTTCTAAACCCTTGGGAACCCTTCCAACACCAGGATGATCATGAACAGCCGATTCAGGTTTCTCCTTTTTCTTCTTCCCATTCTGATAATCAAACAACCGCATCGAACCACCAGATTCCTTGCCAATTAGTGAAACTTTCATATCAGCACCATCTAAAACCTTATCTTTCCCCCAAACTCCATCGACCCTTTTCTTGGAACCCAATGCAGAAGCCTTTATCTCAGATGTCCTTCTGCTAGATGAAGTTAATTCCCTTGCCACACCCTCCCTGCTGTCATCAACAGCTGCACTCTTGGAAGCTATGCACCCCATGTTGCACCACGAAGCTATTATTCAACTATACAATAATATTATTATCCTTCAATCAAGAACCACGATCGCAATCTTCCACCTACAACTCCATCATGCAAGTCACCAACTAATGCTCATGCATCAATTTGTTGTCGTCCTTCAAAAAAAAAAAAACAAAGCTGGGAATTTCCCGTCCCTGAACCCTTAAAAATAAAAAATGGAAAAAACCACGCTTTCTCTGCCCCCTTTTGAAACTTTCAAACTGACCCAATTGCAGAGTCAGATATTCCAATCAAAGACGCAATTCAGAACCCTCCAGTAACACTGCGCCAACAATTGTCAACATTCAAAAAAAGAGGGTGGTGATGATCCTAACATTGGTATATAAGGAATGATAAGAGTGATTAATAAAGAAAATAGTGGGAATGAGAAAAATAAAAACTTGAGTGGATCTTTAAAATGGGGTTAAGGGTAAGAATGGAATGGTTGGTGAAAAGCTTAATATGAAAGAAAGTGTTTGATTTGGGTAAGAGTGAAAGTTCAACGCGTATTCATAATTTCACAAATTAGAGAAATGAAATATTAATATCTCCCTAACACGACGGCTTCTGCCGACTAAACTCAGTCAACAGACCCCTCTCTTTCCTCTCAGGGGCTAAGAGTCTGCCATTGACGTTATGCAAGGAACAAATTTCCCCCTTTGACGGATTATTTTTATTTTTAAATAAATAAATAATTTTTTACAACCTAATATTTTATTTGTAAATCTCATATAACTGCAAGTTTTTCTTCTATTAATTTATTTATTCAATATTATCATTGATGAAAAATGCTACAAGAAAAATATATAAATTTATTCATGCCCTATTCATGAGAAAATAAGTTCATGATTTATTCGTACTTTTTAAAAGCTAAATTAAAACTCCAAAGAATGCAACATGCAATTAGTAATATTTTAGTAATCGCTCCACTTATTTAGCCTGAAAATTCTTTACACATAACTTTAGATATTTAATTAATTAATATTTTAGATATTTTAAAAAAATAATATTCATGTAATTTTCAAATCCGTGAAATGGTTTGAAGAGTTTATTTTGCTAGTCTCATGGGATAATGCATCTCTAGGCAAGTGAGAAAATATTAAAAATATTTGAGTATAATTTTTTTTTCTGAATTTTGTATTCTTAATTTATGATATAATAGCTACTTACTTTATATTCTTAAAATAATTTTAATTTTATTTCCAGGACACATTTATAAAATAACCAACATTATATTATTAATCTGAGTGAAATGAGGTTTAGTTTCTTTAAGTAAGTATTGAATTTGAATTCTATGAATGTAAAAAGTATTAAATTATTAATTAATTAGTTCCTCTAGACTGTAATTAATTATCAACAAATTAATTAATATGTCGTATTCTGTTTTGACAGAATTAATATGTAATACTTATAGCACTATAAAACAAATATTTAAATAAATAACTTAATTAAAAATTTATTTAATGTTTTCGTATGATAGAGAGTTTAATTATATCACAAAATTTATTGAAACAGGTTGAATATATATAAATTACAAAATCATTCCTAGGTCTAAGTTTAATTTATATGTATAGTTAAAAAAAATATACATAAATCTAACATAACTTACCGTATTAGCATTTATTAAAGAAGAGTAACATGGTAAAATGCTCAGATTATATTAAATGTTTGTCGTAAAACATTGTATATACGCCAATGATGGACATAAATTAAATTCGTTATACGTTTTGATACGTTTACATTAATAATTAATTTTAAAGGGTTAACTCATAATCAATAAAAACGGGTCAAAAACCAAAACAAAAAATCCACTCAAACGTAAATGTTCCGTTTTTTCTTAATTATTTTCAATTTAAACTCAATTCTTTTAATGCAAATAAAAAAAAAAAAAAAAAAAAAAAAAAAAAAAAAAAAAAAAAAAAAAAAAAAAAAAACAGGTATTACACGTAGAAATGCACTAGGTTGTGGCAACCATGTTGTGAGACAATAAACCTTGTTAATTACATCTTCTCTTTATATTTATCTGCATTCATTCTGAATGTACAAAAATGGAAATTAAAACATAAATTTCTATGAGAATGACGCGACTGGAGCAGGTATATATATACAAAAGAATGTGTGAACTAACCTAGCGTAGTGAATGAACAAAAGAATGATCAAAAAAGAAAGAATGAAAGAATAGGGTTATGTTGTGAAATTGATGTGTTTGATCACCATATAAATGTGGTCTTGTTGTGTCTGTAGTGTGGGGGCACGCCAGGGAAGCAAGGAACCCCAGTAGCACGAACCCAATCGAGTCCATGGAAGAACTTGGAAGGTGAGAACAAACTTGCAGCTTTTGAATTCAGGTTCAAAATCCCATTCCAATTCACACGCTTTGATTTGTCTGAACCAGGGCCAGTGTTGTGATACTCTGCATAAAAGCAAGTATCCATACCAGTAGGGCCATCTAATCCCTGCCATGGCAAATACCCTTCACCTTGAATCAAGTCATCGATGTAGGTATCCATGAAAATGGTTCTCGAGTAACTCTTCCATGGACGAGCTAGGTAAGCTTTGTTATTAAATCTCACTGGGTGAAACTCAGGGTCGGACACAATGGAACCTCCTTGGATCACTATTCCAGATGGTTGTTGTTTCTCTTTTCTTCCTTGTGCTGTCACAATGCATTGTTGATGTTCCATTGGCTTTCGGACCATGAAAGTGCAATTCTGGAAAACCACAAGTGCATTTCCGAACACAAAGTCGATGGTACCGGAAATGGTGCAATCCCTGTAATACTGACGCATGGCGTGTACGTAAAGTGTGTCTTGATACCCATCCATTGAACAGTTGTAGAACACAGACTTGTCTGCTTGAACTCTCAATGCCACTGCCTGATGCTTCTCGGGTCCAGCAGAGTTCTCAAATCCCATGTTCATGCCCACAAAGTAATCTCCTTGAATAGCTGCATGGATATATAAGGTTATAATCATCATCAGTCAAATTTTTATACTTTTACCCTTGAAAAATACTTGTTTGATTAAATTCCATATATGATGTATATGGAATTTGAAAAGAAATATGAAAGAAGACATACCAACTGTGGCAGATCTATAAGTGGTGACACCATCCATGTAGTTTTTGTTGCCTGTTATTCTTGTCTTTTTCCCACCATCACCGATGAAAACCACATGACTCATCTTCTTTGTAACTTCAACATACTCTTGGTAGATACCCTCCTTGATGTAGATCACAAATGGCGTTTTGTTTTTCTTGGGCACTTTCTGCAGTGCCTCATTGATGGTTCTGAAATCTCCACTGCCATCTTTGGCTACCGTCACATTAGGCTTGCTATTCAACAACAGAGTTGCATTTAGTCCTCCACGATTACCAACCGACGAGGGTGACTCAGAATCTTGAAAGAGGCGACGCCCCAGTACTTTTGTGGCAGTCAAATTTGTGAAAGTATCATACAACGCTGTTATGATGCCAAGACCATTGCTAGTCATATGCATGCCCGTGGTTAATAAATCCTGCATCTTTTTACCAGCATCGCTCGTTGTGTTCTCAAACTCATCCAAGCAAGTGTCTTGGTATGTAAGTGCACCACTTAACCAAACTTTTAAGTTCATCAGGAGTTTATCAACAGTGAACAGGTTCAACTCGCTCATTCCGCTAAATGCCCTTTCTAACTCCCAAACCGAAAGATCCATCAGTTGTTTGCATGTTTCCAGTGCCATCTTGGCTCTGGGATCCTTCTCAATGTCATGCAAGACCTTCGTTTCTGCGAGTTTATCACTGATTTTTTCGATGGTTATATTGAAGGCAAGTTTGATGAGTTCATATGGATTTGTAGTTGTGCTGTTTCCCGCACCTGCTATGAGATTTTCCTCACATTCTTCCTTGTAATTCGTGGGGTGACAAAGGGATTCCACGGCTTTTACAGTGGCAGCAACATGTTCATTTTTGGTACTAACAATTTCTTTATTATCTCCATTTCCATTTGAATTTGAATTCGAACCATTCTGAATGAGGTTGATACCAAATATGATAGTCCCAACTATAGCCACCAAGAACAAGGTTGAAACAGCGATGATGATCCTCTTTCCTTTATCCTCATTTCTCTCCGACATTTCAAGTACGTAGCTCCTATCATACGTGGGTTTAGTGTAAAGTTAGTGGATTTCACAAAATAAAAATAAGACATCTCATAAACATGTTTTTGAAATCTGAACATGATCTTGTTTTATTTTGATCATCGTCTTTTAGCGCTAGCACGACATGCAACTAACGTTAACAACTAACAACAATGTGTTATCACTGTTTGCATATATAATGTCATCATCAATAATAAGGACAATATTTCAGAAATTCTAAAGATACAAACAAATAAACGATTTTTTCTTCTGAAATAAAGTCACAGTGGCATAAAATAATCATATATTGCATTGAATAAATAATAAATAATGTGTATATATTTATTTACGTACTATGTGAAACAAGAACCTTACGAAGAAAAGTGGAGAGAAATGAGATCTTTAGCTAACAACTACTCTTTGTCAAAGTGTTTGGAAGAATGTGCTTTCTTCCGTGTGCTGAGGTGCAAAGTGGAGAAGTATTATATAGCCAAAAAATGGTACTTAACCCCTAATTAAGTTAATCATTCTAATGCCATTCGTGTTTTGTCAAAATACCAAATAAGAGGAACGGATAAAAAACACAGATACTTGTCTTTTCCAAAATAAGAGGGGATAAGAAAACACAGATACTAAGTTGTATATATAATTGGTATTAGTGCAATTAGTGTTTTGTTAAAATGCCAAATAATTGTCTTTTCTAAAATAAGAGAAACACATATAAAACACATTACATTATATATATATATATATATATATATATATATATATATATATATTATTATTACTGGGTGAACATGTCTTAGGTAATGTTTAGATTAGGGGGTAGACATGAGGAAGAGTGAGTGAATGGATTGAGAAGATAAAGAAAAAAAAAATTATGGTGTTGTTTATATTGAGAAATTTGGATAGTTGAAAGGATCTGAAAGAAAAATGTGAGAATTTGTAAATGATATGATGGATATAATAGGTTAAACATTTAATCGATAAAAATAGAAGATTGCCAATTTACCTTTTCATACAAATTTGATATAAATTTAAATTGAAGTAGCGAAAATTATATTAAAATAAAATTAAAATTGCTGGGATAAAAAATAAAATTGTAAAGATTGCATGTGATTTTTCCTTACATGTTTTACGGCTTCTTTGCCTTTTATTCAAAGAAGACAAAGTCATATCCCACAATTGTATTTTTTCAAACTAAGTAGGGACAGTTTTGTCTTTGCTCATCACTGAACAGTCCACTTACTCTCATCTTTACATCTAGCACGAATCAATCCATCACTCTCTCACCCAAATTTGCTTCCTCAAATTGGAAAAAAATCCTGAAACACATGTGAGAGAAGATTCAAATTAATTTTGGTCTATATTTGAATTCACTTTGTTAACAATGTCGAGTTTGATCGACAAAATAAATTCATATTTGAGTCGAGGATGACAAGTCTTATGTATATTTTTTTCTAAATTAACCCCTTTGATTTTCTTAATTTTAAATAAAATTTATGAAATAGTAAATATATGAGATGGAGAATGGAAGTGGAGAGTGAAGACGAAGGAGGAGAGGAAGAGAGAAAGAAGAAAGGAAAAGAAAAAGGGAAAAAATGTGAAAGAAAAGGAAAAAAAACTATAAAAATTATTTTTTTAATTAATTAATTTTGGTCTATAATATTCAAATAAACTTAGTTAACAATGTGGACTTCTTCTTCACTTTAGTCTCTTAGGAAAGTTTAATGAAAGAGAATTGGCATTGACTCTTCATTACTCAAATGCTCTAACATTTATTACATTGTGTTCACATTCAAGTAATTACCGTTGGAACAAACGGATTCGAGATACTAAATGGATGTGTTGGTGTTACCTGAACTACCTAACACTAAAATGATATACACAAAATAACAAAACTACGTGATACTAGAGATGGCAAATAAACCCGTCTCCGTAGGTATTGTCCGAACCCGTCTCCGTTTTGACGGGGAATCCCCGCATTGACTGAGTATGGGTATGGGTATGGGGAATCCCCGACTTTTTCAGTTGGGTATGGGGATGTACATATACCCGTCATATCTCCATTCTCGTTTAAATTATTAAAATATTCACAATTAATCAAGTAACCTATATATATATATATATATATATATATATATATATATATATATATATATATATATATATATATATATATATATATATATATATATATATATTTTTTTTTTTTTTTTTTTTTTTT
>Ga0214542_1010685_pt1 | contig 13192 bp, 7 predicted proteins | sample CNSS1metaG_FD_160096 | JGI IMG/M metagenome (GOLD analysis project Ga0214542, IMG submission 160096) | Root nodule microbial communities from cowpea collected in UCLA plant growth center, Los Angeles, California, USA - CNSS1 | ecosystem: Host-associated > Plants > Roots > Nodule | place: USA...
AAATTTCTGGCTCACCAGAAAGTGAGCCGGGTTGGATTCACTCATTTTGAACCCGGCTCGTGGTGAGCCAACCCGTGTGAGCCGGGTTGGCTCACTTTGACATGTCTACCGAAAAATAGAGGTTCTAGATAAGGTTGTTGAAATCTCTTCTACTATCATTTATCATAATTCTGATTCAAACCGATAATTGAATTAAACATCAAAATAACTTATACAGGTACATTTCAATAATCTCAATAAGATTAACAACACTGAAAAGCAAAACCAAACAAGATAAAAAAAAAAAAAAGTAAGAGAGTACTCTATAAAAAGATTACATATATATTTTAGAATGATAACATTAGATGGATAAATTAATGTTTCAAACAACCTCAATATACCTACATCTTACTTGTTTTGAAATCAAAAATTGAAATTTTCTCATTTACTTCGGAAAAACAAGAAATTTCAACAAATTAAAAACACAATTAATTTTACAATAATCAATTTCCATAAATAGTTTTCATTTCAAAATTCCAAATTTTGCACATAAGCAAGATCTAAACTCACATTTTATATTTTATAATTATTACATTTGGGTGCAATTTCAACAAAAGGAAGAATAGATGCATCATTCGTAAACTCAATATATTATGGTCATAAACTTATTTGTGACATTGTTATTATTATTGATTTGATAAGTTTTAGCATGGAAAGAAATCAAACACGGTTTTTTTTTTAAATGAATCATTCCCACAGCATATCATGAAATTAATCAAGATTTTTCTTTTTAAGTTGACCTATGTATGTAATTATGATAATAGTTATATAGACAGTTTTAGACAAAAAAAAATTCATAAATTATATGCAAATTATTATACTTTATTACATGTTATTTTAAATATAAAATTCAAAATAAAGTGAAATATTGTATTTATTTAGAAATTAAAACGATTTAACAATTAACTAATATTTTTTTTGTGAAAAATAATTAATGTAAATAATTTATAATGTAAACAATTGTGAAATACTTTTAGTGACTTATATAGATGTATAAATAAACTATGGTAAAATAGTTTCTGACAAAGATAATGTAATCTAATCTTTATATTAACAATTTATGCAGTGTGGCATTTATTCTATGTTATACTGATTGGTATATATATAATAATAATACAACTCACACTACTATACATTATATATATATATATATATATATACATATATATATATATATATATATATATATATTAAACCTAATCCTAACATCATTTTACCTTAATAAAACACTAAAGAAGAGATACTACCCTTACTAGAGAGAGCATTTTTTTACTTATATTAAGAATTCAATGAGTCATTGATCGTCACTTTCTCGTCATAAATATAATCTGATAAGAATATATTAAAGATTTTATTTAGATTTTAGAGAGAATTTAATAAAATTGAAGTGCTAAAAAAATAAAATTATAATCAAATAAAAAGTTGCCATTTATTGATAGATTTTCTACTCTTCACTCATTGAAATTTATTAGAGATCTTACAATTTGAAAATAATTTTTATTATTGAATAATTATAAAAATTCAAATTAAATTATTTTATGGTTAGAAGAGCATTATAACAGAAACTGGCACGTGTAGAATTTAAAAGTCCACAATAAATATTTTATTTTGATTGGGACAAAAACAATTTAACAAAAAAATATTTTTCTTCATATAAGTACGCATCTCCCCCTAATACATTAATGTTTTTATTCAATCACTCCAACCCTCTGCTCATAGCTGGTCCAAACCCTATCTTGCTATTTTTATTTTTTTTAACTTAGAAATTCACCATTAGAAAAATATTAAGTTAGAATAATTCTAATTAGATTCTAAAAACTTAATTCTAAAAATTTCATTTCCTTCTCCGAAAACTTCGCCACTATTCCCACCATGTTTTTTCATTAAGGTAAAGGGAAGTGAAGTCAATAACTATTTTTTATACTCTGAATAGATTTATACGAGATTTCTTTCAATTCTTCTTTTTATTTTATGTTGAGTTTTAATTAAAGTTACTTGTTTTTCTTATAGTTTTTGCTTTTGAATAATGTTTATTTATTGTCTTAATCCTATTTTTTATATCCGATATTGTGTTGCATGGCTTAATATTTGAATTAAGGACCATTTTATCGTTTATATTATTTTAATTTCTGTACGGCTTTATTTCATTAACCTCAATAAAATTACTTAGTTTTTATGAATCATCCAATTACTTTCATTCTCATTCTTTTTTTAACATTTGTTGACGTTGTTATGAACCGTGTTGATGTTTTCTTTACCTTTTTAAAATTGTTATTTTACTTTTTATTTCTATTAATTATTATGATTTATATTTATTGTTTATTGAACACCATTTACTTATTTGTTTATTTATTTCATGTTGCTTAAGTTTCTCCAATTTTTTGTTTTAATTTAATCTTGATAGTCATTTAAATTTTTTTGATTTAAATTTCTATGTTTTTTCTTATTTTGATAATTATTTGATTGACTTACGAATATGAATATTAGGTTGAGTGTAAGGTTCACTTCATTTTTTGCCTTTAATTAAAAGGGATGTCCTAAATTTGCTGGGCTAAGGGCTAGCCCATAGAGTGCCAAGACCCTAAAGCAACCAAGAGTCTCCATTCAACTCTCATTTGCAAATTGTTCCCTCTCATACACTCACTCTTCCTTTCAGAATGCTCTGCTAGGGTTACTCACGGCTCTTGGTCAAGCTAGCTCTAAGCTCAGCTCGTCTTCACGTAAGTTAAACCTCAGCCCCTACTGGTTCTTTTCAAAGTTCTTTTTTGTATTTTTCCGCTAGAAGTCCACTTTAGTAACCTCGTCCCTTTCTGTGCCGCTGTTCCAGTTCTTAGATCTGCTATTAGAGCTGCTGGTTCCGTTGGTTTAAGAGTCGAAACCCGATATTAGCTCCTTTCCAGGTAAGGGAAGTTAGGGCTTTGTGTTTTAAATTATTTGTTTGGCCTATTCTTGGTTCTGCTTGGTGTTGTATGGGTTATATGTTATTGTGAACATGTGAAGTACTTGGGTTTGTTGCTTGGTGCGAAAATGGGACTGCTGCATGTGAGGACAGGGGTGAGAACTGATAGTTTCGCCCAAGCAAGCTAGTCTCGCCTAAGCGAGGCTGACAGAGGCTCGCCTAGGCCTTCTGCGCGAGCTGTCGCTCAGGCGGGCCTTCCTGGTTTTGGGCGAGAGAATGCCTCGCTCAAGTGAGGAGATCTCACCTAAGCGAGATAGTGCGAATGGCCACTATTCCAGCTTGTCGAGCTCTCATCTAGGCGAAGGGAGGAGCTCGCCTGAGCGAGAGTCCCTCTCGCCTGAGCGAGACCCTTTACCCTGAGCGAAGAGCTAGGCGAGAGTGTGTTCTGGTTTGGTGTTTTCCCTGTTCTTGGATGTTTGGCATGTATTTGTTTGGATTGTTATATAATGCAGGGGGATGAATATGCATGAATGGGAGGGTGTATGAGTTATGGATGACGAACTTGGATAATTCTTGGCATGTAATGAACATGAAATGGTTGGTTATGAAATTGGCATGGTAATGAGATGAGTTGAAAGTCTATATTCATGGATGGAGTATGAGGAGTTGGTATGGGTTTGACCTAAAATATAAAAGAGGTTGATTATAAAGGTTGACATGAGACGTATATGCATGATAAATATATTACTTGGTTGTTTGAATATGATTGGTATGTGGTCAGTACGTAATTCCTTGAAATCTCTAGGTGAGATTTCTAGGTGAGATTTCAGGGTCGTGCTTCAATGGTCGGGACGTAATTTCATAACCCATGTTAGTGGGTGTTCATGGTGGTGCCCCATCTATATAATTTGGTAAGGATTTAAGGTAAGGTTGCATCCTGACACTCTAAGGAGTCAGTTAGTCTCACTTAGAGCGTACTAACTTTTGTGGTGAGAGTAGCAGGAGGCCTGAAACTCATTAAGGGCTAAACTTGTGTGTGGTGGATTAAAACATTGTAACACTGAGCTCAGGGGTGAGCAGCTCGGGGGTGAGCAGGGTAATCCACCACAAGTGCAAGCATCCGCTGAATCCGACTAGATTATATGTAATCCGATGAGTCGAGTCTGAGTCTAGTGTATTGCTTGAGAAGTCATAACATGATTGGTTGATGAATACTGTTTGGATTGTGTAATAACATGTGACTGATTGATAAAATGTTTCTACTCTAGCTTACCCTTTGCTTGTTTGTTGTATGTCCTGTGTGTGTGACTTTCTCTTTTTGCGATGATCATCAATTTATTGATGGGAGCAGATGCGAGAGGTATCGAGGTGAACAGGGAAGAGATGATCCCGCTGCTTAGTCTACCTGGACTAGACTTCATGTTATATTTGGGTTTTCTTTAGGACTATGACCCATGTACTAGTCTGTCATTTACATTCCTATATGATTCTATTAAACTTCATATCTTGTTTCTTTTTTGCATCGTGGGTGTGCCTTGTAAGTAGTAGTGTTTAAACTCCATGACTGCGCTTCTGTATTATCCTGTGTGACACTTTCTTTGATTATAATTATAAATTAAATGGGGTGTTATTTTGAGAATGTTTTTTTGAACACAGGACTTTCAGCCGACATTTATTGTTTTTTTTTTGTTGTAAAGTTAACAGCTCTTTCAGCTAATAGATTAAAATAAAGATAAAAATTAATTAGTTATAAAATTGGTAAGTAGTAGAATTTGAGCATAAAAGGAAAAGAATTATTGATCGGAACTAAAGACGATAATACATAACTGAAAAGACAAAGCTGAAAAATTGTGTCTCGAAGACAAAAACTGAGAAACTAAACAAAAATAACACGCCCTGAGAAGTTGGACTGAAAATATGAATAGTAAAAAAAATATAAAATTCCAATATAATAAATTATTTGTAATAACATAAATAATTAAATTGTTTTAACAATCTATTGTAGCTTTTTACCTGTTGCTTTTTTATCATGATAACAACAAATAAATGAATAAATTAAATATTAAAAAACATATTTTTGTTATATTTTTTCTAATAAAACAACTTATTTTGTTCATTTATTTATTTATTACCTTTATTTTTTTTATTTATATTTCTTTCGTTCCTTTGTGAATTTGAAAGTCCACGATTTGTAGTGGCCACTACTTCCTTGACTTTAGAAATTTAGTTTATATAATAAAGAGCGATACAACTCAAATACGGTAATGGAAGCTTGAATTTGAGTTTCATAAGGAATACATTCAAATTTTAAGTTATAGAGTAATACAAGTTGTCTCTCATGAATTTCCATTCTTTTGCGCAAGATAACATTTGTTTCCGTGTCAAATATCAATTTATTTATATTTATTACACAAACTGATTATTTAAAATAATCATGATTAATGCGGATTTAATTAGAATGTACACTTATGATATTTTAAGAGTCATATTACAATATAAAATATTAAATCTCATACAATTCATGTATAAAATATTACTATTGTTGAAAATTTGTAGAAGGTATAAAAATATAAGAAATATAAGATATACAATAGATATCAATAATATAATATAAGAGAAATTTGATGTTTTATTTTATTACTATATTTACTTTTTAAAAAAAAAAATATATATATATATATATATATATATAATATAATATGTAATAGAATATAAAATCAAATGATTTTAAGTTATTTTTTAGAAATAACCAAATTATTCACTCGAAATTTTATTTTTTCAAATACATATTTATTCGAGATGCAAACTTAAGAAAAGTATACATGAATTATCAATTATATTTTTATAAAATATGTAATTTATTATACTCAACACCCTTTTTATAATACTATGTATATATGTCATTCAACAAAAATTATTCTTAATTTTATACATGTCAATATACATTTTTGTTTTCAAAATCGATAATCCACACGTCTAAACATACATTCTAATTGTTATATGCTACAATTAACTCTTCTTCTAGAAGTAACATGCTTGTAAGCAACTTTTTCTTTATAATTTTTAAAACGTCTAATAAAACTTATTGATAATTTAATTTGTCAAATTCTACTCGTAGAACATTTCCCTAAATAAATTAGTGAAAAAGAACAAAAAAGAGGAATGAAATCTTAACAAGAAATGAACTCCTTATTCAAATTGAAAATATATTCTTAAAAATGTATTTTATCATAATAATAATATTTCAGTGTTATAAGAAAGTTCACAAATAATTATTTTTACAAAAATATTGTATTTTAGGTAAAGAAAATGGAGGACGAGATTAATAATTATGAATTAAAAATAATAGCAACTATTGCATGAAAATTTTCAAAAAATTAAAATAGCAATTAATAAAAACATTTGTATTTAAAAAGTAATTTTTACAATAAACATGATAATAATTATTACAATATCTATAATAATATTTAAGAGTTAAATAAAATTAAATAATAAATATCTACGACTATTGCATAGCAGTTAAGTTTTATAAAATCGCTAAAAAAATTAGTTATACAAAAAAAACGAAGACAAATATTTTAAGATCATTTTCTATTAATTATATATAAATAAGTATATTAAAAGATTAAAATTGCAATTTTCTATTGTTTATATTAACTGCAAAGTTCAATAAAATTAAACTCACTACATCTAACCGTCTTTACTTAAGAATGATGGACTAACATGGATTTAAAATCTTAACATATCATTTTCCTATATTTTTGAATTTAGACATATATTATTAAAATATTAGATGAAAAATAATGTATATGCATAATATTTTATTAATACTTCAATTAAAATATTATGATTTATATAGTGTTGGGGCCTTTTCGGAGTTAAGAAGGCCTTGCCCTTTCCAAATTTTTTATATGTAAAATTAATACATAAATATTTTTTTTTTAAATTATATCACTTTCTCAAATATTTTTGAAGTTCTTTCTCAAATATTAAATTAAATTGCAAAGTATTATAATCCTTTGAATATATACATACATAATTTGTATAGTTTTCAAGAAAAAAAAATCGTCGCTTCAAATTTAATATCATTATTTTTTATTTTTTACTTTTATTTTAAAAATTAAGTGATAGTTACTTGTATGTTTTAAATATTTTTCAAAGGTATTACATGCTTACTTTTACTTCTATGGCCGATTATTTCACACATAAATGTTTAATAAATGTCATTAAGATAACAAAATAACTTAACTTAAAAAAAATAAAGCAGTAGAATAATTTCTGAAATGAGAACAAGTTGCTCTTTTTTGAGAAGACTGAAACATATTTTAGGATTTGTAGATAAATTTTATGAGGATAAATTTAAGTGGACATGTATATGTATTTTCGTAGTGGATTTAGAAGATAAGGTAAATAAATTTGAAGAGGAATTATGTGAAAATTAGTAAGCGATTTGAGTGATTTGAGTTGCGTGAAAGATTAAAAAAAAATAATAGATAAAATTTGAAATTTATTAAAATATCCTTGATAAAAATAAATAATTAAATATTTTTCAAATGTGTTGAAAATATTAAATTTTAATTATTATTATTATTATACATATTTATATATTATTATTATTTACTATATATATATATATATATCAATAATTATATATATATATATAATTCATTATTGTATATATATTATTTATTTATTAGACTTCATGCAAAGTGAGCCTAAGTCTAATGTAAATTAATTTATTATTATTTTTTAAATAATAAAATGTAATGTTACTATTCACATGATATTTAATTATTAAAGTATCTATTAATGTACAATATTTTAGAAGTTAACTTTGATTCTCATTTTGTATAGTTTTCTCAGGTTTTGTTTTTAAAATATACATCATTAATATTATATATACACAAATATATTTTATTAAAATTTAAGTCAATCTAGTAATTATTAAATAAAGTAAAGAAAGTTAAATGCGCTTTATCAAAATTACAAGAAAAAAATGAGTATTTATTAAGAATTTAAAAGATGAGAAATCTTTCAATTAAGAAGTAAAAATTGAAACATTTTTTTCCATTAAGGTCATATTAAGGAAAAATAGTTGTAGAAGTGTCTCTTCACATAAATATTTAACATAATTATACATTTTAATTAGACTAGATACGTTCTTTCAAGATTTTGCACACAATAAAAGTTTGCTTCTCATAAGCCAATAAAAGTGCACCATGTGCATAACATTAAACAATAATAAAATTTTAAGGTGGCTGAGAGCCACTTAACTTCAAACATTGTCGCCGCTAAATTTTAAGGTTAGTGTCTCTTCCCGTGAATTCGATGCCATCAGCAATGGTGGCTTTTTCAACCTTTCTGGCGCCGACATCACTGAAGCCGTCAACTTCATTGCCTTCAACAACCACTCGCCGAAATATCAAACCTAACGCTCTTCCATTCTCCTCTTCCAATGCGTTCTCTGCACGCGTTCACGCCTACAGGCCCCTCCGCATTCGCGCCATCGATGCGGCCCAGCCCTTTGACTACGAGTCCAGAGTGGCCCAACAGTTCCACGACGCCCAGAGGCTGAAGATCGCCATCGTGGGCTTCGGCAACTTCGGCCAGTTCCTGGCCCAAACCCTCGTCCGACAGGGCCACACCGTCCTGGCCCATTCCCGCTCCGATTACACCGACGAGGCCCGCAAACTCGGCGTCACGTTTTTCCACAACCCCCACGACCTCTGCGAGGAGCACCCCGAAGTCATCATCCTATGCTCCTCCATCATCTCAACCCAGCACGTGCTCCAAACTCTCCCTCTCCACAGCCTCAAACGCAGTACACTATTCGTCGATGTTCTCTCCGTCAAGGAGTTCCCCAAAAACCTATTGCTTCACGCGCTCCCTTCCGATTTCGATATCCTATGCACGCACCCGATGTTCGGTCCACAAAGCGCGCCTCGCGCGTGGACCAGTCTCCCCTTCGTCTTCGAGAAGGTTCGAATCGGCGACGACGACCGCCGAATCGAGCGGTGCGAGAAGTTCCTCAACATCTTCGAGAGGGAAGGGTGCCGAATGGTGGAAATGTGTTGCGCCGATCACGATATGTTCGCCGCGGGGTCGCAGTTCATCACGCACACCGTTGGGAGGGTTTTGGAGATGCTGATGCTGGAGTCCACTCCGATTAACACCAAAGGTTACGAGTCTTTGATCAATTTGGTGGAGAACACTTATGGGGATAGTTTTGATCTCTACTACGGGTTGTTTATGTTCAATAAGAATTCGCTGGAGATGTTGGAGCGGTTAGATTTCGCGTTCGAGGATTTGCGGAAACAGCTCATGGGCCGGTTGCATGGTGTTGTGAGGGAGCAGCTGTTTCATAATGCTGGGATTGGAAAGGGGCAGAGTTTACCAGATGACTATGGGTATAAACTGCTCAAGAAGGGTCAAAATGGATCGGCACCTGTGCTGTCACTCCCCTCCAAAGAACACAGGTGTTCGTTTGTTTTTCAAATATATACAATAATTTATTTGCCTCGTTAGTTTGTAATGCTTTGCAATAACAGATCATGCTAAGTTTAAGATGATCATGATATATATGACTTGACTTTTAAGATGGTTATGCTAAAAGTTTAAAAGTTAACAAATATGATAATGTGTGATTGAATCATGGTGTTGTTTAGTACATTATTGGGATATGAGTTGGTTCTTTTTTAGGGGGAATCTAAGGGCAGGTTAGCTTTGTTGTTATGATTTCTGCTATTTTTTTTTGTTTTGAAATTGATAATAAATAATGACCATTTGTAGGGAGGATTGAGAGTGTTGCTATATTTGGTCTTTCCGATCAAGTCTAATTTATAACTAAATCCTATGCAAATCTTCAGATCCGATGATGTTGCTAAACTTGACAAATACCAGACAAATGATTCAAGTCAGTCTGCAGACAACTCAAAGCTCATGATTGCTCTAAATGGATTTGCACCTGTACTATCACGATTCACCAAAGAACTTAGGTGTGTATTTGTTTAAAGGTTTATTGTAACCTCGTTTTTAATGTTTATGCATTGCTAGGCTAAAATGTTTTGTGTTGTCTACCAGTAAAAATCATGGTTGGCTTTTATGATGGTTCGAAAAAAAGCTAACAAACATACTATATATGATCATTTTTTATTGAATGGTAGTGTGATCATATGACACAGTGCATAAACTATTTTACCCAAATCTCGATATTGTTTAGGACATTAAGGGGACTTTAATTTGGATTTTGTAATTGTATTTTTGGGGATGTAAGTGGAATTTTGCTTTCTTTGCTTTTTGTTCTTTTTGGTTATGAATTGGCTTAATGTTTACGTGATGGAACAGGGTTAAAGAATGTTTTTGCAAAGCAATTGATAATAAATAATGACCATTTGTTGGAAAGATTGAAGTTGTCACTATTTTGTTTTATTTGGGGTTAGTCTATCAAGTCTAATTTATATGTATGTTTTATGCCATCATCAGATCCGGTGATGTTACCGAACTCAGCAAATTCAAGCCAAATATTTCAAGCCAATCTGAAGGCAGCACCAAGCTCAAGATTGCAATTATTGGTTTCGGCAATTTTGGTCAGTTTCTTGCAAAAGCTATTGTGCGTCATGGTCATCAAGTTTTGGCATACTCCAGATCGGACTACTCTCATGTGGCTGAGGAAATGGGGGCTTCATATTTTAATAGTGTTGATGATCTTTTTGAACAACATCCAGAAGTGATTTTACTTTGCACTTCAATCCTTTCCACGGAGAAAGTTCTTAAGTCATTACCTGTGCAGAGATTGAAGAGAAATACTTTATTTGTGGATGTGCTTTCTGTCAAAGAATTTCCTAGAAATTTGTTTCTTCAACATTTGTCACATGATTTTGATATTCTCTGCACGCATCCTATGTTTGGGCCAGAGAGTGGAAAAAACGGGTGGAACGGTCTTGCTTTTGTTTATGATAAGGTTAGAATAGGAACAGATGAATCAAGAACTTCACGATGTGATCGGTTTCTGGACATTTTTTCTGGTGAAGGGTGCCGAATGGTTGAAATGTCATGTGCAGAACATGATTGGCATGCTGCTGGATCACAATTTATCACTCATACTACTGGAAGATTTTTAGAAAAACTAAAGTTGGAGGCAACGCCGATTGACACAAAGGGTTACGAGACATTGTTGAGTTTGGTGGAAAATACTGCTGGAGATAGTTTTGATCTGTACTATGGATTGTTCTTGTATAATGCAAATGCCATGGAGCAACTAGAAAGATTCGATCTGGCCTTTGAGTCATTGAAGAAGCGGCTTTTTGATCGTATGCATGGTTTCTACCGACAGCAAGTATTTAAACATGAAGAAAATCTCCACAATGTAACAGAGAGGCGTATGTTGCCTAAGGGCTCTGAAGAAAAATAATGCAGTGCCATTTTTTGTAGTGCTGTTGTGTACACTAAATGAAATCGATTTCCTTGATTCACCTGTCATTGATAGTTATCGATGTCCTTGCTCATTTTTTTTATTTAGTTTAAATGAGTTTGTCATTAGTATAGTTCACGTCCAGTTTCTTGAAGTTACGTTGATCAGCTTGGTTGAGATGAAAACAAAAATGATTTTGAAAATTTTGATATACATCTTTACTTCTCATATTTGATTTCTGAATATATTTTTTTTTTTCCAATTTCTATCTTCCTGGACCGATGCTTAAGGCACCTTGTATCTGCATATTTGTGTCGCATTGCTAACCTATGGCAATGAATGTGAACTTGAACGTTCTGAATCTAAAATCTAGTAAACGATTGCAATAGTAATGATGTAAGAATGCAAATATTTACTTCTTTGTTGTCCATCTGCAAATTGGATAAGATCATTTAAACTAGTATGATCTCGTATAGTTCTGATACTAAAGCTTAGAAAATTGAATATCTGTCATTGAAGTTGGATATATCTGTCATTAAATTCAGCTTGGTGTAGTTGAATGTTGTGATCAAAGGTCATAATCTTCTACCTGATATGTATCGGTGATTTCGGTCTTCAACAACTTGTTCAGTTATCACGTGGAAAAGGATTCTAGTTCTGGAATTATAGTCATTTTATTCTTGCTGGAATCACTCTGCAACATGCGACTTGTGGGACCTGAAATGAGCATGATGTTGACAATGAGCTTCGGAGTTTGGTCAAACCTCGGCGCATGTGGGCTCCACTTGAGTTGATCTCGCCATGAAATCAGCAATAAGTTGAAGTTGCTTTAATAAATTATTCTTTTATAGCCATGCAATATTCATCATACTCATAGCCTCCTAAGGGTGTGTTTCTTTTTATGGATGAATGTGGGGAGAGTGTGAAGATGGATTTGTGTAGATTTAAGAAGATGGATATTTGTGTTTTTTTGAGTGGATTTGGAGGGTAAAGTGAGTGGATTTGGAGATAATTTTTATGAAAGTTAGTGAAAGATTTGATTGATGTGATAGATAAAATTATATGTTAAAATTGATATATTTATTACTTTACCATAATACCCTTTTGTAAAAAAAGATTAATTTTTGAAATGATGTTGTTGAATAAATTTTGAAATGAGTTATCTTTTGTCATAATAAATAAATCAATTTTTTTAAAGCTTAGAAAAAAAGAATTTTGATTTATGTCAAAAAATAGTACAACAAAATTGAAATTATTTGTTAGATTTATTTTTTTAAATAAATTAATTTGATATTGACAATACCAAATACCGTAAAGCATTGAAGTTACGAAATCAATTTCCAAATTCGGTAAAAAAGTAGAAATTGTGATAACGGAAATTCGATTTAGTCCATGGCAAATGACATCGAAATAAAGTTACATGAAAAAAGTGTCACATGTAATGAAGTTCATACATAACAAGAAAATACATCACAGAATAAACATTATGTTCAAACCCCTTCATTCATATAACGAAGTAACCTATTCATCCGAAAATGTATGGGCATGCCCATAATACATCTTGTATGTAATGGGTGGGAACAAAGGTATTCATAGCACCGTGTGAATAGGTTGACATCTTCAATGTTCATAGCTGATAACATCTGAAATATGTCTTCTTTAAATTCAGGCTGACAACGAGTAAGACGATTATATTCCGTTATGAGGTTGTTTCTTGCTTGAAGTGCAACTCTTTGACGATCTATTGCAACATTCATTCTTCTATTAAGCTGACTTGATTCCTCTAGGAGGTCCATTATTCTCTGTTCCATCTACTTAAGCACACAATAATGAATTGGAGTTAG
>Ga0214542_1010689_pt1 | contig 13185 bp, 10 predicted proteins | sample CNSS1metaG_FD_160096 | JGI IMG/M metagenome (GOLD analysis project Ga0214542, IMG submission 160096) | Root nodule microbial communities from cowpea collected in UCLA plant growth center, Los Angeles, California, USA - CNSS1 | ecosystem: Host-associated > Plants > Roots > Nodule | place: USA...
AGAGCACACAAGATTATAAATTGAAGAACGCATATTCACAGGATCTCTCATGGATCAAGGTTAGTGCTCTATTATGATTTATCGTGTGAGAATTATAAATCTTAAAGATCCTTAATTAAGTTTTACAAAAAGGCCATAAAACTACTAGGAAAAAACAATATAAGAACAACGTAATGGAAAGTACTTGAGTAAGCAAGTTGCGTAGCATGAACAATGAAAATAAGGGGAGAGACTTTTATAATATGTATTTGTACTTTATGGTGTTTAATGTAAAGTCTATATTATACATACATCTTATGCATAATATATTTAGCCGCCTGAGTTTGGCATATATAAAAGGTGGAGCAAATGACTTATTTTGCAGAATTAAAAATACGTGAGTCACATATGATGATGTACAGGGAAGGGTGGGAGGGCCGGGAAAGATACTTTGGTAGGATATATAAATCAAAAGATGTATTTGTGCGATTAATAAAATGATTATTTTGTTGTTGATAAAAAAAAAACTAATAAAGGTTTAGTCCATGCATTTTCTTTTTATTTTAGTTTTTGAAAATATAATACTTTTGTTAATTAGTTTGTTGTCATTGTCAGACATTTCAACAGTTTCAACAGAAATTAAAAACATATTTTTCAAAGTACAGGGATGAAAGGACAAAAATAAAAGTTCAGGGATCAAAATAAAAATAAATGTTAGGGAAAAGCATATGTAACAAGTGATTAAAATAGAGGTGACGAGAATTGTTATGAATGAAAGATGCATTTGAGATGTAGAATAAAATTTTGACTAATTGTTTCGGTCTCATCGGAAGTAATTTTTTACCGCAGATTAAAAGAAAAAATAAATTATTGATTAAATTGTTTAAAATTATGTAATAATATGAATAAAAAAAATAATATTTATTTAAAAATTATAACAAAATGATATTGAAGTAATCATATAAATTAATTAAAATTAAATGAGTATACAAAAGAATTAAATTCAACTAAACTAATTATTTGCTCTAATTATTTATTAAAAATAAATTGAGTTGTCTTGATGTCTTCCAAAATTGCATTTTTACTTTCTACTCTTTTTCTTTTTCATTATAAAAATAACCTTTTTCACAAATATATGTGTATTGTGTACCGTAAAACATGATCATGTTATTTAAAGCGACATTAGCATACTATAAAAAGAGACTCCATGTTTTTCAAATAAAAGTAAATGAAATAAAAACATACGTAAACATAACAGAGGTAAAATTTATGAGAATATAAATCTGGCAAAGTCGGTTAGATATTCTCTCATAAACTTTAATCTCAGCAAGTGAAAATATAAACAGAAAGATAAAGTTATGTACAGGGAATGTTTTTAAGCCTTTAAATGATCTATAATAATAATAAAAGGATTTCTCTTTTTTATCTACATTTTATAATACCCGTTTTATTCTTAATTATTTTATAAATAATTTACTTTTAATCATTTTTCTTTTTATATATCTTATTTTTCTTTTAATCATTTATCTCTTTTGTTTTAAATTATTATTTAATTTTTTTTTACATATATATATTTTTTAATTCTATATTTATAATTATTTTAAAAATTATATATTTGTTATTAATCTTTTAAAAATGCGAATATAAAGACGACTGTCGCGCCAGTGTCGCGTCTGTGTTTGCTAGTTTTAAATAAAAATATTTCATAGTGATTAGCGTAATATATTATTGTCTGTTTCAAAGTGGTTGTTGGTTCAAAGTAAAACGGTTCTGCGATGGTCTTAACACGCTTCCACCATAATTAAAAAAGTATTTTGAATCGCTTTCACAGTGTTTCATTAATATTGTTTTCTCTTCTAACTCTTCATTACCTCTCATCATCAATTCCTTCCATGGAATTCGCATCTTCATCATCCAAACTCCCACGGAAGTACGATGTGCTCATCAACTTCGATGGGGAAGAAATAGGCAGGAAATTTGTTTCTCATCTCGATTCTGTTCTCTCTGCTGTTGGACTCACCACTCTCCTTCATTACGACAATGCAGTGAAGTCAACGCACATCCAACAACCGATTCTCAATCTGTGTCGGATAGTAATAGTTGTTTTCACCAAAACATATTCTGAATCTGCTTGGTGTCTTCATCAGCTTCAACAAATCATCGAATGGCACCAAACTTATTGCCGACATGTTCTGCCTGTATATTATGAAATTCAGCCATCTGATGTACGTCTTCAGAAGGGTGATTTTGGAAAGGCCTTCAAAGCAACTGCACAACGAATATTTTCAGAACAGGAACTGGAGCATGGCATGTCCAGGTGGAGCCACGCACTAACCAAAGCTGCAAATTTCTTTGGATGGGATGAGAGCAATCACAGGTAAATCACTCACTCACTCAACCATATTTGAGGATAGTAATTTAAATTTGTTAATACATGACTTCTATTTAATTTGAAGGAGTGATGCTGAACTAGTGGACAAAATAGTTAAGAGCATTCTTAATTTATCAGCTTTGTTTGCTACTAAATTCCCAGTTGGATTACAAGACCGAGTGGAATTACTAATTCTAGATATAAACAATAAGTCCAAGGAAGTTTGTACAATAGGGATATGTGGAATGGGAGGATCGGGTAAAACCACCCTTGCCAAAGCCATCTACCATCAAATTCATGGTAGATTCATGCAGAAAAGTTTCATTGAAGATATTGCACAAGTTAGTGAACCAAGAGGGCGTATTCATTTACAGGAACAACTTCTTTCAGATATCCTAAACACAAAGGTGGAGATACATAGCGTTGAGATGGGAAGAAATATGATTCGGGACAGACTTTTTCAGGAAAGGGTGCTCATTGTACTTGATGATATGGATGACTATCTTCCATTATTAGATCTAAGGAAAAGTGGTTCATGGTTAAGTGAAGGAACTGTAATAATCATCACAACAAGAGACGAAGACCTACTGAGGAAACATCAAGTTGATTCTGTTTTTCGGACAAATCTAATGAATGAAAAGGAGTCCCTTGAGCTTCTTAGTTGGCACGCATTTAGAGAACCAAAACCAAAAGAAGAATACGATTACCTTGCAAGAAGAGTAATTTCTTGTTGTGGAGGACTGCCTCTAGCTCTTGAAGTCATTGGAAGTACTTTATTTGAAAGGACGGAAGAGGAATGGCATAGTGTATTGTTTGAATTAGAGGAAACACCCATGTACGATGTTGAACTGAAATTGAAAATAAGCTTGGGCGGTTTACGCAATCAAATGGAAAGAGATTTATTCCTTGATATATGCTGTTTCTTTGTTGGTAAAAACAGAGCCTATGCTACGAAGATCCTAAATGGCTCGGGAGTAGATGCTGATAATGGAATAAGAGTTCTTATGGAGCGTAACCTCATTAAAGTTAAAAGGAATAACAAATTAGGAATGCATCCTTTGGTACAAGAAATGGGAATAACAATTTTTCGACTAAATTCAACAGAAATACGACTGTGTTCTGGTGATGTTATAGAATATGCCTTGAAGGTGAATACGGTAAGAACATTCTTTGTATGTGGTTAGAAACTTCTTTTGAAAATTGTTTAATTTCCCATGTACGCAATACAATTTTTTTCTTTGCTCTTTAAGTCACAGGGGAGAAAAGACTCTGAGCTATTGCCTGTGAGATTGCTTTCATCTATAAGAGAACCATCAAGAGTGCCGAAAGACGTTGAAAATTCTGAGAACCTTTCTCAGAAATTGAGATGGATTAGTTTGCATGGGTGTTCTTCAGAATACATACCTTTCGCCTTTAATGTCCACGATACAATAACGATTGATCTAAAACACAGTCTTCTTCGATTCTTTTGGGAAGAACCCCAGGTTTTATTACGAGCCATTCTTCATTAAAATACAAAGCTTAATTAAAATAAAATAGTCACTTGCTACTATCTCATTTGTTATTTCTGTCTCTAATATTTAGAAAAAAACTATTTTGGTGTAGGTTTTGAGATCCCTAAAAGTACTTAACCTTAGTCACTCCATGTACTTGACAGAAACACCTGACTTTTCTAGACTACCAAGTCTTGAACAACTCATTCTAAAAGATTGTCCCAGATTACGCAAAGTACACAGATCTATTGGACATCTCTGTTATCTTATACTGATTAATTTGAAGGACTGTAAATGTCTAAGCAATCTCCCCAGAGAGATATATAAGTCGAAATCTTTAAGAACTCTTATCCTCTCTGGGTGTTCCAAGATTGGCCGAATGGGAAAAGATATAGTGCGAATGAAATCGTTGATAACTCTAATTGCTGAAAATACAGCAGTCAAACAAGTGCCCTTTTCAATTGTAACTTCAAAAGCCATTGGATATATGTCCCTACCAGGATTTGAGAGATTGTCATGTAATCATTTTCCTTCAATCATTATTCGGTCTTGGATGTCGCCAACAATGAATCCTGTATCCTATACTTATTCATTGAGCATGGATATAGATAATAGCTGGGATGATATTGTGCCATTGCTTGGTAGCTTGGCAAATCTTCGAAGTGTTTTGGTACAATGTGACACCGAGTTTCAGCTATCTAAGCAAGTACAAAACATTCTGGTCGAATATTTTTCAAATATTACGGAATCAAGAATTTCAAAGCAGCACTTTAGGTCTTCTTTGATTGGTGTTGGAGCATACTATGAATTCTTCAATGCTGTCAGCGGTAACATATCTGAGGTTCTTCTCTAACTTTTCCTTTCTGTATTACCTTCATCATTTAGCTATTAATTAAGAGAACGTAAAATAGTCCTATTAAAGTATCTAATAGAAACTACAATCCTGTACTTTTAGCACTGTGTGCTTCTACAGCTACACAACTTCATACAAAAGTATCTGATTTTAATAATCAAGTAACTAAATGATCGTGCTTATACTAAGTACTAGGAAATTGATTTCTTCTTTCTTGCTTGATTATAGTTTCATACTTGTTTTATACTCAATGATTGTATAAACGGAAAGAGACGACAACAGAAATGGTTCTAAATCCATAACGACATGAAGGTGATTTTTACACAACAAAGCTACTAACCAAATTTATTTAAATTAATTACCATTGGTATCCTTTAATTATGTATTGCATTTTGTACTCTTTAACCACAAATAATGATTGTATAAGACAAATTGAGTAGGAAAGTTAGATAAATGACTAAGTTTTTTATGTCATGGTACAGGTATTGGCAAGTAGGGAATCTTGTGATGTCTCTATTCTAGGTGACAACCATCCTTATTGGTTAGCCTATATGGGTGAGGGAGATTCTGTTTCTTTCACTGTGCCTCCACATAATGATGTGAAAGGAATGATTTTGTGTGTTGTTTATTTATCAACCCTTGAAATTGAGGCAACTGAATGTCTTAGAAGCGTCTTAATTGTTAATTACACAAAGTGCACATTCCACATACACATGCATGGCACAGGAATTTCCTTTAATGATATAGATTGGGAAGGTATAATGTCAAACTTTGGATATGGAGACAAGGTGGAGATTTTTGTGACATTTGGTCATGGATTGGTGGTAAAGAACACATTTGTCTATCTTATATATGGTGAATCAAATTACTTGGAAAAAGAGCCTACACCACAGAAAAACTCTGTCCTTAGATTCATAAAGAAAATTGTAGAGTAACTTCTCATAAGTCATCTTCTTTGAGAAGTGCATGATCCCTTTAGTTATGGAATTAATCTGTGTCCTTCATTGAAATTCATTTTTTTTCCATCCTTTCCTTGTTTTTCCTTAGAGTATAGCTTATAGTTTAGAAATTCAGGTTCACTTTATCCTGTTTCTCACTCCTCACATTGTGCTTTCTCGCTTCACTTGAGCTGTTTATTGTATTTGTTTTCTTGTTACTTTTTCTCAATTCCTTTCCCTTTAAACATATAATATGTCATCAAGTAATCTTCTTAGATAAAGACATGCATTTTGAAATAAAAACAGACTCTGTTACGTGTTTTATTTTTATATCTGCTACATAGTCTCTGTTTTCGTTTCAACATAATAAGTGCATGATTGGTTTCACTTTGAAAACATCCAAAATCAATTCCTAAAATTAATTTATGCTAATAAATTGTTTGGAGACACTTAAAATCAATTTCTAAAATCAATTGTAGAAGAAAAATTCACATCAAAGAAAAACAACTCTTTCTAACTCCTCCATCAACCAAAAAATTGATTTTCTCATATCAAATAAAATCAACTTTTTCAATGGGTTTCCAAATACACTCTAAGCATCGTAGCACGATCTGTTTTCGTTGTTCCTCTGTTTTTATTTGTTTTATGTATAATTAAATATACCAAATTTTTTGAATTGAAATTCATTATATTTTTCCGTTGTAAATGTTTTATCAAATATACTCACGATCTTACAAATTATTTTAATTTTGTTAAAAATGTTTTAAACGTAATTATTATAAATTAATATTCATTTCATATGACGAAATGTAATCTCTTAAAAAATAAAAAATAAAAACTATTTTTTACAACTGCAACTAATATTTGCTAGCGTACACACAGGTGTTGTCGCAACTGTGTATATGTATTTTTTAAATATGTGTGATATCATATTAATAAGTGATAATATAATATTATTAAGTTAATATATAAAATAAAATAATATTTATTAAAAATAAAGTGAAATATATAAGAAAAGATGAGAGAATAATTGTTGATAAATAGAAAAAAAAGTTTGTAAAAATAATAGTCAATTTTCAAAAATTTAATAAATAATTATATTTTAAAGGGTAAAACTGGTATTTTGAAATGTGGACACAAAAGAGGGAATCCTAAATAAAATAATATTTATTAAAAATAAAGTGAAATATATAAGAAAAGATGAAAGAATAATTGTTGATAAATAAAAAAAAAGTTTGTAAAAGTAATAGTCAATTTTTAAAAATTTAATAAATAATTATATTTTAAAGGGTAAAACTGGTATTTTGAAACGTGGACACAAAAGAGATAATCCTCTTTATTGTTATAGATAGAAGATAGATAGATATAGATAGAAACTATCGACGGGAGCATTTTTATTGATATTTTAGACTTTATTCCGGTGGTAAAATTCACACATGCTATGATAACTTGGAAAAAATGCTTTTTCAAATGTTGTTTGCATAGAAAGTTCATTCACTTTTAGAAGTTAGGTGTCACGCATCTCTCGTAATCACATTTGAAGATTGAATAAACTCTCATTTTGTGAGACAACCTTAAGATTCCTGAGAGTGTTTGCTTTGGTCTCTTTTTTCATATCTTGGATAGTTTTTTCAAGTGACAAATCCTTTTTCATACCTTTCCTTAATCCTTTTTTTTTTTCTACTTGTTCTCTTTTCTTCATTTTCTGGAATGAACACCATGACTACATGCTTCTGCAACACTCTTTGTTCTCCCATGGATGTTCGTCTTCTCCAAATCCTCTTGAATTAATTAAGATCCTCTCATTCTCTTAATGATTCATTAGTGAAGAGGGAATCTTACAAGTGAAGAGTGCATAACCAAGAAGGTGTTGCTAGAGCAATTGTACAATTTAGCAAAATTCGAAGAATCACTCTTGAGAAAAAACATCTTAAGAGGATTGAAGGATAATGGAAGATCCTAATTTAGTGAAGAAGTCTAAGCAACTCTCTGAATTAAGGTTTATGGAAACCTCATCAGATAGACCAACATTGGATGGTGTAGGTTTCATTAAAATTCCTAATCAAGAAAATGAGTGGTTAATTTGCTTGGAACCTTTGACGAAGGAGCAATTTGGGATGTGGGAGCGAAAAAAATCTAGGACCTGATAGATTTAACTTTATATTTGTCAAGCAACTTTGGCGATCCATAAAAGCCTTAGTTAAAAGTCTACCAAGAGGAATCAACTCATCATTCATATTACCCATCCCTAAGGGGGAGAATCCCTAGAAACTTTGTGATTACAGAACCATATCTTTAGTAAGTTTCATGTATAAAGTGACACTACAAGAAAAAGGGTAAATGGTGACCAATTTTAATGACTAAAATTATTAGTCACTATTAATTACTTAATTAGTGACCTAATTTATTTTTTTAAATTAGTAACCAATTTAATGACACGATTTTTAGTCACAAAAAATAATAACTAAAACAGTCACAATTATTAAAAAATTAATAGATAGTGACTAAATTTTAGTGACAAAAAATATTAGTTACTGTCAGTAAATTAGTAACCAAACATATTTATTTATTTAATGACTATTTTGGTGACTGAATTATCAGTAACAAAAAACCAGTAATTAAATTGGTCACTATTATTAATAAATGGTGACCAAATTTAATGACTAACAAATATAGTCATTATTAATAACTAAATTGGTGACCAATTATTTTTCCAATACTTAACAACTGATTTAGTGACAAAAAATCTTTAGTTATTCAAATAGGTTACTAATTTAGTCATTATTAATACTCACTAAATTAGTAACTAGTTTTAGTCATTAAATTAGTCTTTAATTTATTTATATTTTTTGTAATTAATAATAATAAAAATATTATTTATTATTTAGACACACTAGACTATTTTTAGAAGTGTATAAACTTAAAAATAATATTAATTTCTTTATAAAACTTGATTATAAGGTTTGAAGCTTTTATAGTATATTATTTTGTTAATAAAACAGTTAAATTATGAAAATTAGTTTTAAAAAATATAGAATTCTCCATATTCAATCACCAAAATAATAACTAATTTTAGTTATTAAATTAACATCTAATTTATTTATATTATCGGTGACGGTAATTAAAAATGTATTTCTTGATTTAAAGGCAATGTAATTATTTAAATAGTGTATAAACTGAAAAAAAGAAAAAACATTCCAAGTTACATTAAAATTAAAAATAAACAATGTTGTTTTGTGTTTTGCCTCCTTCGTCAGCCTTTATGTTTTTGTCTCCTCGTTTGGTTTTTGAATAAACGTGGTTTCGTCCTTCATCTGCTTCGTTTGCGAGCGCTTGCCATATTCTTGTGCCTCTCAACAACATCTCAACATCTCTTCTTCCTTTGCCAACGCTTGCAGCTCCTTATCTCAACACCATATTTTTGTGCCTCTCAACAACATCTCAACATCTTCTCTGTGCATCGCTGTCAACGACGTTCCTCTCAACATCTCTCGATTTTCATTGTGCCTTCAGGTGCGTCTTCGTCTTCGTCTATATCAATACTCAAGTGCAATTCTTGTTTGGCAAATTAGGTTTATTCTCTCATGAATATAATTTAGGGTTTTGTCTTGTTTTGTTAATTTATTTGAATTTAGGGTCAATTTGTTTGAATTAGGTTAATTGTAGCACGAGCCAGGCTCAAATTTAGGATTATTACTAAAATGAGTGTGGTCTTAATGTATGTTTATGAATTTATTACTAAGTTTCTTGCAATAGGAAAGGTCGCTTACTTCTTGGTGATGAAGTTAATGCCTTAAAATGTTAAAGTAAGTTAGCTTACTTGTACTTACAAAGTTGATTTACTTAAAAGAGTATTTTAGCTTGTTTTTTACTCTACTCTTCAACATCTGTTATGGACAAACTTTCTAACAAATGAATAATTTTTGTGAATACTCATTAATCTTAATTTTAATTGTTTTCTCTTATAGATCATTAACGTGTGTGTGCATATGCATCATGTGTACCTTCAAAATGCTGTGTGTGTGCATATTTTATAAGGATTCTGATTTTGAAAAGGCAATGATGATTGGTGAAATAAAGCACAGGGACTGGTACCTTGAGCTGTCTCCTGTATTTCAATGAGGTAAACTCACGTGAGATGGAGGAAATAGATGTTTTTAAAGGCATATGGGAAAATCATGTGTTCATAGTTGTCCTCGGTTGCACTGTTTTCTTTCAAATCGTAATAGTTGAGTACTTGGGAACCTTTGCCAACACAACACCTCTCAGTCTAGTACAATGGATCTTCTGCTTAGGGGTTGGATATGGAAGCATGCCACTAGCAGTTCGCTTAAAGCAGATCCCCGTCTGAACCATGCATGAAGAGATATCCAGTTTTTAAAACACAACTTCATATTTGTTATGTTACTGTGCTTCGAGGTTCCCTACACTTGTACAGTCACTAATAGGTCTGGTGTTGCTTAAGGTTTTCTTGGGTAGGAACCAGAGTTTGATCAAATAAAAGTAGAAATGTGGAGTCTCGTAGCCGTTATATATAGTTAGTCTTGTATAAGTCACTATCAAAGAACCTTTTGACCATTTTATTTAGCACCCGTTGTTTATTTTTCAAAGGCTAGTAGAAATTTAGGCTAGAAAACCTGGACCATTTTTCAGAGTGGATACTATTGATTATAGATTGAATATGATTGTACAAGTATGCTTCCAAATATTACGTACATATATACAACATATTTCTTGCTATAGCTGACATGTGACAACATTAATCACTTGTGCAAAATTGTTATTTTCCAAGATATTTTCGTTTACTGAAATAATTATGAGAATCAATAACTAGTCTTTCAATTTGCCTGAACAACTTTTAATTGATTATTATGAATGTGTAAGTCTGAATCTGCTCATATACTCACACACACAAGTGCCAACGTTGTTTAGTCATCTCTCTTCCCCAAAACCACCACAAACACAGTTCTATCCTGCATCCTTCCCACTTCTTTACACACTTGATCCAAACTATTTAGAAAGTCTCTCACAATCATAAAAATTCTAAAAGGGTGTGCCTCTTCCTTTGCTGCATCACCATAAAAGTAGTTTGTAACTGCTTTCACAAGGAACAAGTCCTTTCTCTCATCAGCCTTGATCCTAACAATTTCCTCTTCTGCATCTTTCAGAAATAGCCCAGTTGAGTTAAAGAAATTTCCATACATATCAGGCTTTCTGCACTGCAAAACTAAGCTCACTTTATCTAGCCCACTTAAATAAATTTTGCTCACTGTAAGATTTTAATCTAAGTGTATACTGAATATTAAATATTTTCACTTTCATCAGGTCTATATATTAGTGCACATGGGCTTTACTCATCTGAATGTGCCAGCAGGCCAGGTAATACTCTAAATTTATTGGATAGATTTAATAAACAATGTAAAATATTTTATGCCTCTATCCTTTACTATTCTGGAGTTTACTGCTGTAAGTTGGGTATGTCTCATCTAGCTTAAATCAGTGTCGGGATTAAGTATACATATAAAATGCATTCTCATTTTTTGTCTTTACGTATATACTCGATCTTAATCATCTATCTCATTTGTCTACTCTCCATTTCTAATTTTTATATCATTTTTTTAAATGAACTTTTCATTATTTGATAATTACATAATATCACAATCTAAAGTATCGAAAATGTAATTTATACACTTAAATACACATATTTATTATGAAATTAGGTATTGTTGAGACGAAGTTATTTTTATATTAGGGAAAGACGAAGAGGAGGTATGAAGACAGGGTGTTCGATATTTCTAATTCTAGAGATGTAAATAGTTTTGGATTGGTGGGTATTTTTGATGAATATTCCTGGTAGAGAAAAGAGGGGGAAACAAGTGTAGCAGGAGAAGAGAAGAATAGTATAGGAGGGCATTGTGTGATAAATGCCAAAACATTAATGATAGAAGAGATACACCTGTCATGAAATTGGTATTTTGTTGAAACATCAAACATGGGTATCAAACATGTGGGTTGCTTAGGTTACGTGGGAAGGTGAGTGAGAAAGAAAAGGTGTTATGGTTTTCATATAGAGACAAGAAAAAATTTTGTTTTTTGTTATTTTTTATAAGAATTTTAATTGATAGGCAATTTCTTCATAGGTAATTATTTCTTACAAAATTATAAAATTCGTAAGTATTTTTTACAAAATTTGTTGTGAAAAGTATTTTATACAAAATATTATATAAAAAAATTGGCAACAATATCTTACATTTTTTTTTTCATAATAAAATTTATAAATATTTCTTAAAAAAAATCAAAACAAAATTAACAAGAAATATGAATTTTTGTAGTAGTGCAGGTTAGGAGACATTTTATATCTTTAGTTCCTCTTTGTACATTTCTGTGGTTGAAGTATTCTCAAATACTTTATATACCTTCAATATTTTTTTTTGAACAATTTGAATATATTTCCTTAAATTTAAAATATGCTTAAAACATATAATTTGTTTTTTTTTCTCTCTGTCCGTGATTCCCCTTGAGATTCATGTTTAACTCTATATACTCAAAGTAAATGTGTGGAGTGGTTACAGTTCTATAACATCAACCATTGCGGTTTATGGTGGTTTAAGAATGCATTTCATTCATCATGGTTCAACCTTCAAGGGTTTTGTAATAGTCATTTTCAAATTTGAGAGACCACCTCAACTTAATTTCCACTTTCTTCTTTCTTAAAACTTTGCTTAGCCACCCTTTAATTTAGATGGGTCATCTTTAAATATGCTATTAGTTTGATTTTGTTATCTTTGTTGAGCAGCAAAATATAAACCATTATTAAGACGTCTTCAACTGTAAAAAAAAAAAGAAAAACTAGTTATTCAAGATTGCATGCACCAAGAAATGTTTTGAGTTGAAGAGTCTTCAGGTGGTATATATACAAGAATCTTATTGGTGAAAGGGGTCAATTTTTTTGCTTTGACGGTGTGATCTTAATGAAAAGTCGCATAAGGCTACAAAAGGGATTAATTATATTTAATTATCATATATTAAAAGTTTGCAGGCTTAAGCTATTACTAGTTAGTTATATGCAGCATTTCAACTGGTAATAATGACAGAGGAAGACCAAAACCATTTTTCTAAGCTTTTTATTGAAAATAATTGCTTGTAGCTAGGATTTCTATTAAATAATTTATTCTCCCTTTACAGTTACCATTTTTCTTCGTCAAAAATCAACCGGTAATTTCCATACCATGGTCAAAAAATAGTGTTATAATGAGTTAATTATATATTTTTTCGCATGTACAAATTATTTGAAGTATTTTCATAATGTATTTTTCTCTTATATCTCAATTTATTTTGATTTAGGCTATTCACAAAATTGATTTAGCAATTTGAACTTGCAGGAAATCATTATTCAGAACATTGAGCTCCTAACTTAACTTTTTGACTTACGACCACACCTTTGATGAGGTAAGTTTCCTAAATTGGCAAATTGATTTATTAATATGTTTTATTTTGTTGATAAGAGTTTTTCTATGTATCATTCTCCATTTCTTTCTAATAAATCTAGTC
>Ga0214542_1010690_pt1 | contig 13185 bp, 15 predicted proteins | sample CNSS1metaG_FD_160096 | JGI IMG/M metagenome (GOLD analysis project Ga0214542, IMG submission 160096) | Root nodule microbial communities from cowpea collected in UCLA plant growth center, Los Angeles, California, USA - CNSS1 | ecosystem: Host-associated > Plants > Roots > Nodule | place: USA...
ATATTTAAGGCCATTAATAGAAGAATTAAAAGAGCTATGGAACACTGGGGTTGAAACTTTTGATTCACATAAGAAAGAAGTGTTTCATATGCATGCAGCTATATTATGGACTATTAGTGATTTTCCTAGTCTTGGAACAAACTTATATAATGATAATTTTTAATTATTTTTAAAATAAAGTACAATTTGGTATTCTTGTTTTTTTATGATTTAAATATATTTTTTAATCTATCACATCCATCAAATCACTCACAAACTTCAACAAACTTTACTGTAAATTCACTCACTTTCACCTTTAATCCCCTTAAAGTGAACAAGACAAGCTTCACACTCTAATCGACTTGAAATCATCTTATCCCTCTCCCTCCAATCAACATGAGGGATAGAGGGGAAGGAAGAGGGTAATTCCTCGATTTTTCAATCATGTCTGTTATGCAATGGTTCGAGGGTGATATCAAGATTACAATTATGTCCGCAATTTTTTTTAGCATAATTATGAAAACAATGTAAAAATAACAAAAATTTGAAAATTGTTATAAAATAAGGTTTAAAAAGTAATTTTTAGTTATCAATTTTTTTACATTATCTTTTAAATATTTTTTTATTAAAATATGTTACTTTCATTTATACATTTTCATATTTTTCTACGATAAATCAAAATTATATAATGATAATTTTTAATTATTTTTAAAATAAAGTACAATTTGGTCATCTTGTTTTTCTTTGATTTCAATATAATTATTAATCTATCACATCCATCAAATCACTCACAAACATTAACAAATTTTACTATAAATCAACCCACATTCACCTTTAATCCACTTGAAGTGAACAACACAAACTTCACACTATAATCCACTTGATGTCATCATCTCCCTCTCCATCCAATCAACCTTGATGGAGAGAGGGGTAAGGAAGAGGGAAATTTTTCTATTTTTAAATCATCTATGTTATGTCTTGGTTTGAGGGTGATATCAAGATGACAATTATGTCCGCAAATTATTTTTCAGCTTAATTACGAAAATGATTTAAAAATAATGATAATTTGAAAATTGTTATAAAATAAGGTTTAAAAAGTAATTTTTAATTATAAAATTTTTTATTACATTATGTTTTAAATATTTTTTTTATTAAAATATGTTACTTTCATTTTCACATTTTCATATTTTTTCTACAACAAATCAAACTTATACAATGATAATTTTTAATCATTTTTAAAATAAAGTACAATTTGGTCATCTTGTTTTTCTTTGATTTCAATATAACTTTTAATCTATCACATCCATCAAATTACTCACAAGCATTAACAAATTTTACGCTAAATCAATTCACTTTCACCTTTAATCCACTTAAAGTGAACAACACAAACTTCACACTCTACTCCACTTGAATTCATCATCTCTCTCTCCAGTGGCGGAACTTGGACAAAAACTTTAGGGGCGCCAAATTAAATTTGTTACATATAATTTTTATTAATTAAAAAAAAAAAACCTTTTTTTTTTCTCTTCATTTTCTCTACTTAAAACAAACACACATAATAGTAAAATTCAAAAAAATATGACTATCATTTGTTATTATATCATGATACAAAATCATGAATACAATTTTGATAAGTCCTTCGTACCTCATCAATTTGATTTGGTAGGTATTGTCAAAGTTGAGGACGTTTTTTCCGGATCCCGTTCTAATGAATTTTTAAATTCATTATATTTATCTATAGGAACTTTAGAGATTTGGTTTTCATTGTATTGAATTCTTGGTTCTCGTGAGATTTCTTAAGTTTAGTTAATGTAGATGCATTTTTTTTCATCTTTATCACAAGCCTTCCTCTTTCCATAAAAGAATTCATTCTTTTACTCTTTGTCATAATCTTTCTAATATAAATTTATCACCTTTCATCTATTTAGAAAACGATAAAATTTATATTCATAAATCACAATTATCACAATGCAAAACATAACAAAACTCATACAACTTTAATTAAATAAGCAACATTATATAAATTCAAAACTTCAAAAACATTTACCATAGGCAGCAGAAAACATAAAATTCCTAAATTTCATAATTAAGGGTTATAATAATTTGGGAAAAATTATAATTACGGTTCATGCAAATTTCATAAAAAAATCCATAAAATCAAAATTAGGGTTTATAGTCATTTGGGATAAACTTAATTTGGGAGAAACATCTTAAAAAGAATCATAAATTTAACATATATAAATCATGATAAGATACTAACCTTGATATGTGAGAGATCATCCAAGAATGTATATTTCAATCTCAATCTGTGTTCCCCAACCTATGTTTTCTAATATCTCTCTTTGTATTTATTTCTCCTCACAAACTTTCAAGATAATTTACATGATGAGAAGTTCTTATAGCAAAAAAAAAACTATAATCTCTTTTATAAATCAATTTTCCCATTAAATTTTTATTTTATCTTTTATTATAATTTTTCATAATATAAAATTAATATAAATAATATATAAATATAATTTTAAAAAATAAATATATAAATATATAAATATATATATATATATATATAATAAATTTAAAAAATTTTGGGGGTGATATCAAGATTACAATTATGTCTGCAATTTATTTTTCAACTTAATTATGAAAATGATGTAAAAATATGACTTTTCAAATTACTTTTCCAAAAATAATTAATAACGAAAATTTGAAAATTAGTCTAAAATAAGGTTTAAAGAGTAATTATTAATTATTAAACTTTTTATTACATTATTTTATAAATAATTTTTTAATAAAATATTTTATTCTCATTCATACATATTAATATTTTTTTCTACAACAAATCAAACTTATACAATGATAATTTTTAATCATTTTTAAAATAAAGGACAATTTGGTAATCATGTTTTTCCTTGATTTAAATATAATTTTTAATCTATCACGTCAATGAAATCACTTACAAACTTTAACAAACTGTACTTTAAATTCACCTACTTTCACCTTTAATTCACTTAAAGTGAACAACACAAACTTCACACTCTAATCCACTTGAATTCATCATCTGCCTCTCCCTTCAAGAAACCTTGACGGAGACAGAGGGGAAGGAAGATGAAAATTCCTCTATTTTTCAATCATATCTGTTATGCAACTATTTGAGGGTGATATCCAGGTTACAATTATGTCCGCAATTTATTTTTTAGCTTAATTATGAAAATGATTTAAAAATATGGCTTTTGAAATCATTTTACAAAAATAATTAATAACGAAAATATGAAAATTGTTCTAAAATAAGGTTTAAAAAGTAATTATTAATTTTAAAATGTTTTATTATATTATTTTATAAATATTTTTTTAATAAAATATTTTATTTTCATTTATATAGATTAATATTTTTTCTACACAAATCAAACTTATAGAATGATAATTTTTAATTATTTTTAAAATAAAGTACAATTTGGTAATCTTGTTTTTCCTTGATTTAAATATAATGTTTAATCTATCACATCCATCACATTACTCACAAACTTTAACAAACTTTACTCTCAATCCACCCACTTTCACCTTTAATCTACTTAAAGTGAACAACACAAACTTAACACTCTAATCCACTTGAATTCATCATGTCCCTCTCCTTCCAATCAATTTTGGCGGAGAGAGAGGGGAAGGAAGATGGATATTTCTCTATTTTTCAATTATCTCTGTTATGTAATGGTTTGAAGGTGATATCAAGATTACAATTATGTCCGCAATTTATTTTTCAGCTTAATTATGAAAATGATGTAAAAATATGGCTTTTAAAATTATTTTTACAAAAATAATTAATAACGAAAGTTTAAAAATTGTTCTAAAATAAGGTTTAAAAAGTTATTATTAATTATAAAATTTTTTATTACAGTATTTTATAAATATTTTTTTATTAAAATATTTTATTTACATTTATACATGTTAATATTTTTTCTACCACAAATCAATCTTATTGAATGATAATTTTTAATCATTTTTAAATTAAAGCACAATTTGGTAATCTTGTTTTTCCTTGATTTAAATATAATTTTTAATCTATCATGTGAGACCCCACTTTCCCCTCTTACCTTTTCTGTTTCTTCTTTCCCTTTCACTCTCTCTATACTTGTGCTGCCACTCTCACAGACCAACTCATTACACTCCACTCTTTTCCATTTTTGTTTTCTCTGTCCTCTCTCTAAACAAGTGAATTAACCCATTCTCCAATTTTGCAGCAGTAAACAAACCTGAAATAAGGGCATAAGCTTCTCCCATCATTGAATCTCCTCCTTGATCCATGTAAGTTAACTCTAGTTTCCCCAATTCCCTTTAATTTTGAATTCTGGAACTCTATCCATGCTAAGTCGAACTAGGATTATATTCTCACCTTGTGAACCTGTATTTCAGCTCCCTAGGTGTTGAAATGATGTTTGAATTGCATGAATTGGTGAGTGTTAATTTGTGTGTGAAGAATCTGGGCTCCTGCATGTGGGAACAGGTTCGTAATCTAGTATTTTCTCTTAGGCGAGTGACTCTCGCCTGAGCAAAAATACTAGAAAACCCACCCCTGTTCCTACGCGAAGCCTCGCCTAGGCGAGTTGAGGTCGCTTGAGCAAGAGACACTCTCGTCTAGGCGAACCAGCTTAGCCTGAGCGAGAGTTCGCCCAGGTTTTTATTTTTGCCACTGTAAGAACCTCGCTCAAGCGAGACTGACTCGCCTAAGCGAGATGGCCTCTCGCCTGGGCTAGATTGTCTAGATTGAGCGAGAATCACTAAAGTGGGAGGTTTGTTGTTCTGTTGTAAAGAATGAAGTTATATGTCTAAATGAAACTTTGCACCATTAGTCTCTTATATGCTTGAAATGTTATGTTAACATTTTGTGTGGTGAAATTTGATGAACACGAATTAAGAGGGGCTGTGGTTGAATGGAATATCAAGGGAAATTCAGATGATTATGTTAGTGTGTGTAAGGACGTGAGGAATCCATATTGGTTGGTATCTTGAAACTCCAATAATCATTCATGCTCAGATAGAGCATAATGGATTATGTCGTGAGGAGTAGTAGGAGGTCCTAGTCTTTGAACTTGATCAAGTCTTAGACGCGAAGGGGACTTACCTTGGGAGTGGTTGGGTGATAACCCCTTGTGCCCAAACTCTGTAGAGTTTAGAAACCTTCACAGGTGCAAGCCACCAAGAGCTGCAATGTCGCTTACACAATTCGGGTATCGAGTCTAAAATTATATATAATTGAGCTATGTTTTATGAATGATATATATGATGTGGACTATATGATTTCTCTGAATTCAATTAGCTTACCCTTCTTGTTTATGTTGTTTTCCTTGTGTGTTGTCCTTTGCAATGATCACCTACGGTTGTTGTGAGCAAAACTGAATCCAGATGAAGACACCCCTCCCTTGGACAAGAGTTGATTTTGGGCTTGGAAGTTCAGTAGTGACTTTTTAAGTTAGGTTCCTTGGAGTATAAGTTGTATGAATTGACTTTTCCTTGTATAGATCATCTCCCCCTCCTTCCATTCAACCTTGACGGAGAGAGAGGGGAAGGAAGATGAGAATTCCTCTATTTTTCAATCATCTTTGTTATGCAATGATTTGAGGGTGAAATAAAGATTACTATTATGTCCGCAATTTTTTTTTTCAGCTTAATTATGAAAATGATGTAAAATTATGCCTTTTGAAATTATTTAAAAAAAATTAATAACGAAAATTTTAAAATTGTAATAAAATAAGGTTTAAAAAGTAATTAGTAATTATAAAATTTTTAATTACATTATTTTATAAATATTTTTTAATGAAATATGTTATTTTCATTTACACATATTTTTATTTTTTCTACATCAAATCAAACTTATATAATGACAATTTTTAATCATATTTAAAATAAAGGACAATTTGGTAATCTTGTTTTTTCTTTATTTAATTATAATTTTTAATCTATCACATCCATCAAATCATTCACAAACTTTAACAAACTTTACTCTAAAACCACCCTTTTTCACCTTTAATCTATTGAAAGTGAGTAACACAAACTTCACACTCTAATCCACTTGAATTGATCATCTCACCCTCCTTCCCATCAACCTTGATGGAGAGAGGGGAAGGAAGATGAGAATTCTCTATTTTTCAATCATCTTTGTTATGCAATGATTTGAGGGTGATATAAAGATTACTATTATGTCCGCAATTTATTTTTCAGCTTAATTATGAAAATGATGTAAACATATGCCTTTTGAAATTATTTTTAAAAAAATAATTAATAACGAAAAGTTTACAATTGTAATAAAATAAGGTTTAAAAAGTAATTAGTAATTATAAAATTTTTTATTACATTATTTTATAAATATTTTTTTAATGAAATATGTTATTTTCATTTATACATATGAATATTTTTTCTACAACAAATCAAACTTATATATTGATAATTTTTAATCATATTTAAAATAAAGGACAATTTGGTAATCTTGTTTTTTCTTGATTTAAATATAATTTTTAATCTATCACATTCATCAAATCACTCACAAACTTCAACAAAATTTACTAGAGGCGGATTATGATGAACTGAAGGAAAAATATGAAGGCGTAGAAGTGGAGCTTGATGACTTGAAAGGTTGTATTATCCAAGAGCACATCAATGGGTTCCAGAAAGGATTGAGGCACGCGACCTTTGTTTATCATGATATTGATGTAGCTGATACTAGATTTGATGTTAACAAGGATGTGGTGGATGGCCAGCTTGTTAATGAGGCTGAGAGCAGTCCCAAGGAGGAGGTAGAGAAGGAAGCGGCGCGGGAGGAGAAGGATGCAAAAGCTGCCGTGGAGGGTGATGATAACAAGGCGGCATAGGAATTTTATTGTTTATGATTTGAAACTAGTCACGAGTTCTACGTTTGTAATAATCCGTACACTATTTTACTTTGCTTTTAATATGATTAATACTTTGTGTATGCTATGTTGTTTATTTGATGCCGATAACTTATGTGATAGTGGTGCGTTAGTGGTATTGTATAATTGTGAGTGGGTGTTTTGATGTATGTGATGTTTTGCAAATTCGATTTTTTCTTCAGGGTATTCAACCCCGACCGTTTACTTGTGGTAAGTGTGGGAAACAAATTAACATCAAGTTAAAGGTGTTCAACCCAAGCCGCCTACCTGTGGTAAGGGTGGGGAACTTAAACGAATTAACATAAAATTAAGGGTGTTCGACCCAGACCGCTTACTTGTGGTAAGGGTGGGGAGCTTAAGCGAATTAACATCAAGTTAAGGGTGTTCGACCCAGGCCGCCTACTTGTGGTAAGGGTAGGGAACTTTAAATGAATTAACATCAAGTTAAGGGTGTTCGACCCAGGTCGCTTACTTGTGGTAAGGGTGGGGAACTTAAACGAATTAACATAAAATTAAGGGTGTTCGACCCAGGCCAGCTTACTTGTGGTAAGGGTGGGGAACTTAAACGAATTAACATAAAATAAAGGGTGTTCGACCCAGGCCGCTTACTTGTGGTGAGGGTGGGGAACTTAAACGAATTAACATAAAATAAAGGGTGTTCGACCCAGGCCGCTTACTTGTGGTAAGGGTGGGGAACTTAAACGAATTAACATCAAGTTAAGGGTGTTCGACCCAGGCCGCCTACTTGTGGTAAGGGTAGGGAACTTTAAACGAATTAACATAAAATTAAGGGTGTTCGACCTAGGCCGCTTACTTGTGGTAAGGGTAGGGAACTTAAACGAATTAACATAAAATTAAGGGTGTTCGACCCAGGCCGCTTACTTGTGGTAAGGGTGGGGAACTTAAACGAGTTATCATCAAGTTACGGGTGTTCGACCCAGGTCGCCTACTTGTGGTAAGGGTGGGGAACTTAAACGAATTAACATCAAGTTAAAGGTGTTCGACCAAGGTTGCCTACTTGTGGTAAGGGTGGGGAATTTAAACGAATTAACATAAAATTAAGGGTGTTCGACCCAGGCGGCTTACTTGTGGTAAAGGTGGGGAACTTAAACGAATTAACATCAAGTTAAGGGTGTTCGACCCAGGCCACCTACTTGTGGTAAGGGTGGGGAACTTAAACGAATTAACATCAAGTTAAGGGCATTCGACCCAGGCCGCCTACTTGTGCTAATGGTGGGGAACTTAAACGAATTAACATAAAATTATGGGTGCTCGACCCAGGTCGCTTACTTGTGGTAAGGGTGGGAACTTAAATGAATGCGAGAAGTGAAGTGAAGAATAGTCGTGAAGTTGGGAACCCTTTGTTTATTCATGAAATCTGGGCTGCCTCGTTAAAACCTCCCCGGCCAAAACCCTGCTTAGGGAAAAAAGACCAGGTGAGGAAAAAGAGTAAACCCAAGGTTATAAGTGTTTGGTACAAAACTTGTCCTTAACTAAAGTAAAACTTTAGATGGGATACATTCCATGTATTGCGTATTTCTTCCCCAGACAACTACTTTAGTCGATATGCTCCTCCCCTAGCGTCTTCACGTATTCGGTATGGGCCGTCCCAATTTGCGGAGAACTTGCCATTCTTCTTTCTTGCACTGTTGGCCATTCTCCAAACTAAGTCTCCTTTTGCGAACGATCTTAGGCATAGGTTGGCGTTAAATTTCCTGGCGGCTGTTTGATTGAGGGGTACACCTGTAGGCCCACAACACTTCTACTAGTTCTTCTGGCCATCGGCCTTTGGCGTTGTTTAACCGCTTGCGTAGCTCCAATAGTATAACCTTGTTTGCCGTCTCGGCCTGTCCGTTGGTCTATGGGTGTTCAACAGAGCTGGTTACGTGTTTGATGCCCAAATCGGTGTAGAACTTAACAAGTTCTTTATATATAAACTGTCGGCCATTGTCGGTGATGATGGTATGTGGGACGCCATATCAGCATATGATATCCTTCCAAACGAATTGTTGTACTTGTTGGGCTGTAATGGTGGCAAGCGGTTTGGCTTCTATCCACTTGGTGAAGTAGTCGACGGCTACTATCAGGATTTTTACTTGGCCTTTGCCGGGGGAGAAGGGGCCGAGGATGTCCATTCCCGAGTTTGCAAAGGGCCAAGGGGATAGTATAGAATGAAGATGTTCTTGTTTCTGGTGAATGAGGTTGCCATGTTTTTGGCACGGTATGCATTTCCTGACGAAGTCTTGGCAGTCGGCCTCCATGGTTAGCCAGAAGTAACCGGCGAGAAGGATTCGGGTAGTCATGGTGTGCGCGACGGAATGGTAGCCGCATATGCCCTAATGTAATTCTTTAATTATGTACTGAGCTTGTTCTGCTGTAACGCATTTGAGAAGTGGCTGGCCGTATCCGCATTTGTAAAGGTCGTCGCCTATCATCGTATACCTAGCGACTTTAGTTATCCAAACTCTATCGGCGTTAGGTGGAGGGTTACCGGTTTTGAGGTACTGGATGTAAGGGGTTGTCCAATTGTCGGCTTGGTCTTGGGTTAGGTTATGGCAAGTACTTGTGATGGAAGGGGCGGGTAGTGTTTGCTGTAATAGGGATCGGTGTCGGCTTTTTAACTTGGAGCAGACTAGTTTGGATAATATGTCGGCTCTGACGTTTTCGGATCTGGGAATGTGTTGTATGCAGACTTGTTCGAAGGCGAACTGGACGACTTTTCGGACTAGATGGTAATATTGTAGGAGGGCAGAGTCTTTGATTTGGAACTCGTCATTTAGATGGCTTACAGTGAGCCTGGAGTCGGTTTTGCATGTTAGTGATTTGATACCAACCTCGCGGGCCAAGGATAAGCCAACGAGGATGGCTTCGTATTCGGCTTGGTTGTTAGAGGTCTTGAAGGCAAAGTGTAGGGATTTTTTGATGAGGATGTCGTTGAGGCCTTCTAGTACGATGCCAGCACCTGTTCCCTTCGGGTTGGATGAACCATCAACATTAAGTGTCCATTGGTCCGCTTCAGGAGTTGGAGATCGTTGACAAAGTCTAGAAGGCATTGAGCTTTGATGGAGCCATAAGGTTCATAGCGGATGTTGAATTCGGATAACTCAACGACCCAAGATGACATCCGCCCTGCAAGGTCTGGTTTCTGCAATATTTTCTAAATTGGATAGTCGGTTTTGATCATTATGTTATAATTTTGGAAGTGTGGGCGTAGGCGGCGGGTTGCATGTACCAGGGATAGGGCCAATTTTTCCACCATCTGGTATCTGGTTTCGGGGTCTTGTAGGGTTCTACTAACGAAGTAAACAGGATGTTGGTTGCCGCCGACATCTTGGACCAGCGCGGCGCTAGCGGTGTGATCGGTTGCGGTTATATAGACCAATAAGGGTTTATGAGTATCCGGTTTATGAAGGATAACTTGTGAGGTGAGGGTGGTTTTAAGCTTTTGGAATATTTGTTCACAATCATCATTCCACGTGAACTTGGCGGATTTTTTGAGCAACTGTATGATGGGTTGGATTTGTTCGGCTAGTTTGGGAAGGAAGCGGGAAATGGCTGTGAGGCGGCCTATGAGGCGTTGTACCTCTTTGACGCTGGTGGGGCTTCACATTTCAATGATCGCATTGCATGTTTCAGGGTTAGCATGAATCCAAGGAATTTACCGCGGTCGACACTGAATATGCACTTGTCGGGGTTGAGGTGAAGGTTGTATTGTCGTAATGCGGAGAAGACTGTTGATACTGTCGCCTATGATGAAAGCGGTTTTGTTCATGTCGGATGTGGCCATGGGGATTTGATTGTAACCGGAGTATGCATCAAGAAAGTTGAGGACCTTGTTACCGGCCACGCCGTCAACAAGTCGGTCAATATTGGGTAAGGGATAGGCATCTCTGGGATAGGCTTTATTAAGATTCGTGTAATCAACACACATTCGCCACTTGCCGTTGGCTTTCTTAACCAGGACCACGTTAGAGAGCCAAGTGGTATAGTGAGCTTCTTCGATGAACCCTGCGCTCAGTAATTTATCAGCCTCAGCCTTGGCCGCTAGGCATTGCTCCTCGCCGAGTTTGTAGATAGATAACTTGTGAGATGCTACTTGAGGGTCACCTCCAGGCAAGTCGGCAGCTGACTAAGCAAAGAGGTCCGTGTTGCCGACTAGGATGGGTGTGATGATGTCACGCTCTTCAGATTCTAGACCGGTGCCAAGTTTGATGAAGTGGCCATTTGGGAGCTCTAGGGGGTGGTCTCTTCAACAGGTTCAAGACGAACATCCCAGCCCACTCTGGGGTCTAGATCGTCACCCGACAGATCGATCCCAGAGCCGGGTAGCTGCTCGATGTAATTGGTTTGTTGGATGGGGAGTTGTGGGCGTAGGCTGGCCATGTAGCATTTGAGTGCAAGGTGTTGATCGCAATGAATGGTGAGGATGTCGCCAAATGGGGAGGGAAACTTCATGGCCAGATGAGGGGTGGAGACGACAACGCCAAGGGTGTTGAGCGAGGGGTGGCTGAGGAGGACATTATAAGATGTAGGTGCGTCGACGATGAGGAAGCGGATAGGAATGGTCTTGGTTTGGGCTCCGTCACGAAAGACGGTATGGAGGTCAATGTAGCCACGGGTGGAAACTTTTTCCCCAAAAAAGCCATAAATTGGTTCATTGTATGGGACCATGGCGGTGTCTAGGAGTTGAAGTTTCTGATACGTTGCCCAGTAAAGGATGTCGACGGAACTGCCTTGGTCGACGAGGACTTTTTTGACTACGTAATTTTCTATTTCAATAGTGATGACCATAGGGTCGACTTGTTGGTGGTCGAGGCCATGGAAGTCGTCGTCCGTGAAGGTTATGGGAGGCATGCAGCGTCTGTGATGGGAATGGGTAATGTGGTTGATTGATTGGATATGGCGGAGGGGTCTCTTTCTGGCAGAAGAGGTAGAGCCTCCTCTAGCGAAACTGTAACATCCCGTTTGGATATTACGGATTTAAATAATTAAAGTAATTAAAATGAATAACAAAAACATAAATACATCGCATTTATGAATAAACCTCATTTCCTAAAAGCGCGGGAAATTTAAAACTTTTATTATCGTATAATAAAACACTGCTCCATAGTTTATAAAGCGAAAGAATATTCAAATATCTCTCAAAAGTTTACATATCATTTCCAAAACTAAAATCAATAAAACATAGTAATAAATCCCATGCTATCCCTCGCTCCACGTCTAAGCATCACCAGCACCACCTGCATCAACATCCTCTGCTCACGTGTACCGCGTACACGGTCATCGCCAAACAGAAGAAGATAGGGTGAGCTTATGAAATCAACATACCTCATAGAAATATACATATAAACAACCATATATCTATATTTTCTACAAAGGACCCAAAACACAGTCTCTTTCTCTATTCTCTATCATTTGGCCACAACCAGATCATTTGTGTTCTACTTCTTCTAGTGATTACCCCAAGGTAATTTGCTCCAAAGGTATCGGTCACAACCAACAAAGCACGTGCGAGAACCATTGCCACGGATCATACACCGTAACGCCAAGTGGAGTTCCCAAATACAAACATAGTCCGTAACGTCCCAACACTACCAATCTCGTCAGCTATTTACTGAGGAAGGTAATCTATCTGGACCCATCCGTATTGGCCACAGCACACTCACACCGGCAACACTCGCTAACCCGAGCTCAACTCAAGGGTTCCTCGCGTTCATCTGCCATCCCAACTCAACTCGAGGGATGCCATTCTGAGCTCAACTCAAGGAACTCAGCAATCTTACCTTTGAAGCATCCCAAAATCCTTGTAGATCACGCCTATAAAGTCCAACAACTAGGACTTACAACAGTCAAACCGCCTAGCGGGGGACACGTACCGCTAGGCGCTACAGCTTCCAAATCGCCTGGCGGGGGACACGTACCGCTAGGCGCCAAGCGCCTCAAAACTATCAACAGTTGAAGACACCGCCTGGCGGATTAGTTCACACTGCCAAGCGCATCCATGTTCAAACTTCACTAATTTCACTGCAATCGCCAGGCATAACCCCATTCACCGCCAGGCGGAATCACACCAGACCTCGCTAACACTGTGGCTCTCGCCTGGCGGTCTACCAGTCCCCGCCGGGCGCCATATCAGTACTATCGTTGTACTGGTTCGGTACCAATCTACATAAGTTGACATACAATCTAAGCATCACGAATTAAGCTGCTTCTCCAGTTTATGGTTTTGCCTTTTCCAGTGGTTAACTTGCCATCCAGCTCCCTACTTTTCATTCATACTTAACCACATAAGGACACAACTTGGTTTTTC
>Ga0214542_1010692_pt1 | contig 13179 bp, 11 predicted proteins | sample CNSS1metaG_FD_160096 | JGI IMG/M metagenome (GOLD analysis project Ga0214542, IMG submission 160096) | Root nodule microbial communities from cowpea collected in UCLA plant growth center, Los Angeles, California, USA - CNSS1 | ecosystem: Host-associated > Plants > Roots > Nodule | place: USA...
TTTGAGTGAATTTCAAATTCTACTATTTTAGTGATTTGAAATACCTTCTTAAAATTACTCAATTTCAATTCTCTTCTAATTTCTTCATCCAAACAAGTCATTTTACTTAGAAGAAATTTAAATTCTCCAAATAAATGAATTACCCTCTTAAATTGCATCGTCCAAACACACCCTTAGAGTATGTGAAATGAGCTTTTGGAGACTTATTTATATTCTAAAACCTTCTAAGTTTAAAATCTTCTTTGTATCTACCCTCTATCCTTGAATGTAGTTTTATTCCTTTGGTTCTAAATGCTTCGTACTATTTCAATCTACATTCGTTGCATGAGTTGACTTGAAACCTCATCATAAAGAAAAAAGTAAACAACTTCTTTTGTAGCTTGGATGTGTAAAGTTAGATTAGGAAATAATGTGTAAAAAATGCACCCAACAAACACGAATTTCATTGAGAATATAAAAGTCAATCTCTCTATTCACCTGTAAGATGATGTCCATGAGCACCTTAAGCATCTAATTTGTGGTACAACTATCACAACATCTAGTAGACCTAATTGTTTTAATTTTTTCACCATTTACTATTTAGTTACTTTGAGTGTGAAAAATATGGATTCACAACCTTTTTTTATTTTCATTAGTGATTATCAAAGTAGATGTATGCATAATATTAATAAAAAAAATTAGAATATATTAGTAAATTTAAACAATAAAAAATATAAGGATTTATTATGTTTAGTATCCTAAGGCGAAGAGTGAAAAATCATAACTATGAAAAAGGTTCTCAACTTTTATCAATTCAAGAGAAGACAATAAATTATGTTCTTTATAAAAAGAAATGACACTAATACAACTAGTTTTGTTTGCTAAATTCTAAGTGTGACGACTAAAATAGAGTTTCACAAATAATTATCTCTTCTGTGTTTTATTTTATTGATTTTCCACGGGTCAAATGTTGACACAACAAAGATCAGTCTTAGCGTGAATACACGCATAAGGTCTTCATATTTTTAAAGGAAAAATTTCTCGGAATCATTATTGTCAATTAAGGTATTTTTCCTTAGAATTTTTTTTTTTTTTTTGTCTCCTTAATATCCTGTATGCATGATTTAACTAAAATATGTCTAATAATTTTCGCTGTGTGTTATAAATATGATTTATAACCTTCATATATATTGTATCCCAATGATTGATTAACAATTTTTGGGTAAAGGCATTAGTTTTGAAGAAAAGGTTGGTAGTCGTGGAGGTTGCCATTGTTTGTGATAAGTGGTTTGTTCTATTACGAGGGCTTTGATTATAAATTGTTGGCCATAGGCAGCATAGGAAGTTATTTGTGAATGGCTATATGGGAGGGTGGTGATTGGGAAAAACAAGATCTTGGTTATTTTTTGTATACTGGAGGTGTTGTTCGTACGTTGGAAAGGGTGGTGATTTTGCTTACGCCTTGGGTAGGTTTATCGGTTTTGTAAGTCATTTGTTAAAATATACATTTTTTTTAAGTTCGTAATTGAGAAAGATATTAGGATTGAATGATTATATTTTCATGTGATTAGTTTTTGGCTTTAACGTATGTTACATTGTGTATGTGGTTTACGTGTACACATATAGTGATGGTTTTTACAATTTCTTAGACTAAGCATTTGAACATATTGTGAGAACAGTGAAAAGTAACAACTTTTGCGTACATATGAATTAAGATAAGTAGTTTATCAATAACCACTTTATCAACAAATCTCTGGTTGTCGCTATTCCATCGATAATCATGATTTACAAACGAATTTTTGCTATAATCGACAAATTGTCTTCATTAGCAATATGCTTTTTTTGTAGTGGTCACCTTCTTAGTCACATGCTTATTTCCCAAACCAGATGAGACTACTTTTGCATATTCTTTCAGATAGAAATACCTTGTGAAATGTGTTGACAAAAGAAAAAATGAACATCTTGCTTCAATAAAGAGTTTTGATGATGATGATGATGACTTATGAAGAAGTATGGAAGACCTAATGATGATTCATGAAAAAATACGGAAGACTTAAAGAATGCTTGAATTCAAAAGATACATTGAAGACTTGAGATTTTAGTAGTTTAGTTGTTAAACTCTTGTAATCTGTGTATCTTATTTAAAATAGTTAAATTATTAGGCCAAGAGTCAAAAGGCAAAACTCAAGGAGTAGAGCATCATTGAGAAAGTTCTAAATTTTGCAAAACTCACTAGAATAATCAATTATCTCATGTGATAATCGATTATCTCAATAAAAATGATTTTCGAGAAAAACCTTTATGATAGTCAATTATCACTTATGATATCACTTATGATAATTGATTATCAACGACAGTTGTAACTTAACTTTTCATATTTTTAACCTAATTTCGAAAGTGGCTTCTATAAATAAAGGTGAGAATTCATTTTACAAAAGATAGACATTAGAGAAGTTGAGAACTCTCTATACGGCTTTGGAAACTTGGTGTGGGTAGAGTTATAACTTTTATCAAGTAGAATCTTGAGTGATTGAGTGTTGTTGTTCTTGTTGTTATGTAAAACTATTCATCCTTTGTGTGATTCAAAGGAGGTGTTTCTTCATCTTTTGTGTGATTTAGGAGATGTCTCTTCATTCTTTGTGTGACTCAAATGAGGTGTTCATCTCTTGTGGATTTGAAGGGAGGTGTCTTTCTTCTCTTGTGGCTTTAAGAGAGGTACTTTCTATCCTAAACTATTATTTTTGTGATTTTAAGTTTGGTTTATTTTTAGTGATTGAGTTAATCCCTCTTTGGAGAGACTAACAATTGGATATATGGCTTTTTTTATCTGAACCAATATAAAATACCTTATGCAATTTTCTCTTCCCTACCCCCTCTATTTTATTATGATTATTAAAATAAAGGAAAAAAATTTAATTGAACTTTGATATTATAAGAGAAAAATTTTAAAAACACAATTTTTTATTAAAAACTCACTTCACCTTCCCTCTTGAATTTGTCCGCACAAACATTATGCTATGCGATCCTAACAAAATGAGTTTTTGGAGACTTATTTATAATCCAATCCCTTCTAAGTTGAAAATCTTCTTTGTATCTACCCTTTATCCTTGAATGTAATTTTATTCCCTTGGTTCCAAATAATTTGTACTATTGCAATCCATATTCTTCTCATGAGTTGACTTAAAACCTCAACATAAAGAAGAAGAAAAACTTTGATGTGTAAAGTTAGATTAGGAGATGAAAAGATTGGAGTAATGGTGTGTAAAAAATGCACCCAACAAACACGAATTTAATTGAGAATATAAAAGTGAACCTCTCTACTCACCGGTAAGATGATCTCCATGAGCACCTCAAGCATCTGATCAATGCTTCAACGATCATAGGTAATCCTAATGGTGTGTTTGGATAAAGTATTTTAGTGAAGCAATTCATTTTTTTGAAGAATTTAGATTTCTTTCTAATGAAATGTTTTGTTTGGATAGAAAAATTAAAAAGCATTTAAAATGCAAACATTTTTTGAAGTATTTCAATTAGCTAAAGTAGTATAAATTCAAATCCTTCAAAATAGATGAAATTTGAAATTTTTCACACTCAACCTCACAGTCTGGACTCTCTTGTAGAGTTGTCAATTTGGCCCAATCCACAGGGTTTGGCCCTAGCCCAAGTGGGCTAAGGCTAAAAAAGCCCACGAGACCAAAAAGTCCCATATTAAAGAAGCCCACAGAGCAAAAAATCCCACAAAAGCCCTATGGACCAAGCTAGCCCATGGACTTTCTTCTTAAATATGAAAAATATATTATTAATTTTTTTTAATATATTAAATATTATTAATAATATTTAATAATACTTTACCCAGGTCGACGAACTTGATGGGCACGATCGGCCCGTATGGGTCGTCCAACTAATCAGGCTTGTTTGGATCGTCGAGACGGTCCAGCCCATCGGGGTTTCTCGGTTGGCCCGACCTGTCTAGGTCATCGGGTCAGACCAGTTCGGTTGGGTCATTGGGTCGACCCCATCCACCTAGGTTGTCGAGCTCATTTCCAAATTTATCATGAATCAAAACTTAATTAAGCCTAAAACCAATACTGTTAAATGAAATTTTGTCTCATAAGAAATGCAATTGTTTTATCCAAACAAGAAATTAAAATATAAGGTGTTTTAATTTATTTATCCAAATAAATTATTTAGAAAATGAAGGGAATTTAATTGCAAAAGATTCAATATAATACATTTCAATTTCTCAATATTGTTGAAATGTTTCATCCAAACACACAAGGTAATTGTTTTCCTTTTCACTATTTACTATCAGTTACTTCGAGTATGAAAAATATGGATTCACAATTTTTTTATTTTCATAAGTGATTATAAAAGTAGTTGTATGCATAATATTAAAATCAAAATAAAAATTGTGAGAATATATTAATAAATTTAAACAATAAAAAAATAAAATAATGTATTATATATTGTCTCCTAAGGCAGAGAATGAAAATAAAAAGTATGAACAAGGTTCTCAACGTTTATCAATTCAAGAGAAGACAATAGATTTCGTTCTTTATAAGAAAAATGACACTGATGAAAAAGAAACGTACGACTGAGATGAGAAAACAAATGCCAGATTATTCTTATCATAAAAGTTGAAAACATGGAAAAATAATCCAGTACACATAGTCTAGTAAAACATAAATGAGAGTCCATTAAAGGTCAAAGCACAAAACATATAAAATGAATTATTGACAATGTCTAAAATATAATAAAACAATGACTTCTGGAAAAGACCCAAATACCCCAATTTACATTCTTGACAGCTGTCCCATTTTTAGGTTTTTTGGTAAGTTTGCTTCTTCCGTGATCTGGCCATTTTCATTTTTGTTTCTGACGAATGTACCCCTATGATCAAGCTTCGATTTCGTTCGATTGTGTGGCCAAAGAATTCATTTTCGGTTTCCCGCCTTAGATGGAGGAGTACTGCATGATTTGATTGATTTGCATGGATTAATTAATGAGCTCCGTTCCTTTACGATCAAAGTTCATTGTTCTGTATTTTAAAAATTGTTTCAGCTGGGTTCTTTCCTTCTTCCTCAGTTTTTACTCTCCGTTCTGCAGTATCTTACCCCATCTTCATGAGTTATGGTTTCTGTTTGTTCTTTCCGTTTAAGAGTTGCTGTTATTTTTTTGTCAGATTCTGTAGTTGGTGTTATTACGTTGCTTGTATGTTAACTTGGTGTAGGTTGTGTTTGTATCTTCTGATGACGAGAAAACTTGATCTCATCAAAGATATTGATGACAAGAAAGAAACATTGAAACTTGCTGTTAGAGTGAAAGACTTGTGATTTGTTCAAAACCGGGATAATAGTCGTCATATGGAGTTGATTCTTTTGGATCAGAAGGTAATGCAATTGTGATGCTGTTTTATGTGTTGCTATTTTTATGCTTTTTTTTTCCAGGGTGATATGATTCCTGCCATGGTAAAAAAAGGAGGATTTATGTTTGTGGGAAGAAAAAGTGGTAGAGGGTCAAACCTATATAATGCATAAGTTTAAGATATTGAAAAATCAAGGACAATTTCGGGTATGTGAACATCCTTACAAATTGTTGTTCATTGGGGCAACAACTATAAAACAACAACCAATTTTGAGTATTCCACTAAACGTTTACAACTTCAAAAGTATTGAAGATATAGTGGATGGAAATTACTCTGTTGATCTGGTGTATGGTATATACATATGATGTTGTTCTTTGGAATTTAGTATATGAAGATTATGAGTTGAATGGGTTGTTATTCTTTGTTTTAGATATTATTGGAGTGGTTGATAATGTGAGGTGTAATCCTCAGTCGAAGAATGTGGTCTTTAATATAAGGGATATGAGGTTAGTAATTATTTACTATGTTTTTTAATATTGTTGTATTCTCATTTATGACTTGATATTGTCGCATTTTTTACAGTTCTGCAATCATTGGTTGTACGTTGTGGGATTCATATTACTTCAAGTTTATGAGTAATTGGAAGGGTGAACCAGATTCCTATCTTTTTGTCGTTCTGTTGACACAGGCTAAGATTAAGCCGTGTTCAGGTTTGTCCATTTTATTTGTGTGTTTTGTGGTTTTTTTTTTTTTTGCTGATCTTGCTGTTAATTTAGGACGGTGGCCAGTCTCAATATCCAATTCCTGGAATGGTTCAAAGCTCTTTATGGGTGAAGAATGTGCTGAGTTAGTTCGATTCAGGGAGCAATGGATAGAGTATGTTTTTTTATATTTTAGATACTAACATTATGTTTAACATATATTGTATTATAATCATTTAAATTTTCTACTTGTAGATGTTTTGGCAATGAAGTTAATCCGAGTCAAGAGTGTAGCCAATTGAGTTCACTGTCCCAATAACAAGAAATTCTATAAATTATTTGTACGTAGATTTAACCATTGGAACAGAAATGCTCCAAAACCTGACTTTGATCGAGATAGAAAAATTGCTTGAAGATAATAGAAGCAGTTTAAAATTCTTCCCAACCATGCCATACCCAAATGATCTTGTTGTCCAAAATTGTGGAAATAGGCTTATTTATGCAGAACTGAATTATAACATTGATGAGCAACGAGAATTGTTCCAATCCAACTTAAGATCAATGACAGGTTCAAAATCTATGTTCTTTCTTATTGTATTACTTTAAACGAAAATGACATTATTTAACAACTGTCATAACAATTCCTTTCAGGTGAACAAAAGCAAATTTTTGAAAAGATTAGTAAGGCCGTTCTAAATAAATAAGGAGGAGTATTCTTTCTATATGGATATGGTGGAACTGGAAAAACTTTCATGTGGAGAACACTGTCATCAGCATTTCGTTCTGAAGGAAAAATTGTACTGACAGTTGCTTCAAGTGGAATAGCTTCTCTATTACTACCAGGAGGACGAACAACACATTCTAAATTTAAGATACCAGTACCAACATTAGATAATTCAGTTTGCAATATCGAACAAGGATCTGAAGCTTCAGAGTTGTTAAAGAAAGCTGAACTTATTATTTGGGACGAAGCTCCAATGACACACAAATATTGTTTTGAAGCATTAGATAGAATTTTGAATGACATAATGAGTGGTATGACAAAAGAGAATGTTGTTTTTGGTGGAAAAGTGATAGTATTCGGAGGTGACTTTAGGCAAATCCTTCCTGTTATTCCTGGAGGTAGCAGGTCCGATATTGTAAATTCCACAATTAATGCATCTTATCTTTGGGATCACTGTGAAGTTCTAACATTGACAAAAAATCTGCGTCTGCTACAATGAGGTTTACAAAGTAGTACTGCATCCGAGATTCAGGAATTCTCAGATTGGATTGTTAAAATTGGTGATGGTAAGTTAGAAGAACCAAATGACGGTTTAGTAGAAGTCGAAATACCCAAGGAATTTCTGATTTCAGAGTTCAATGACCTGATAGAGGCAATTGTGAATACAACATATCCATATTTAATTCACAAGTACACAGAAGAATCATTTTTGCAGAGCAGAGAAATATTAGCAAGTAGAATTGAGATTGTCAATCAAATCAATGAATACATGCTATCACTAATTCCAGGTATGCCAATGGAAGTCATGAATTTATAATGGTACATGTTGGTATGATTGGTATTAATAATAGTCTTATTTATATATCTAACAATTGTTTACAGGGGAAGAAAAAGAATATCTTAGCTCTGATTCAGTGGATGAATCTGCTTCAAGTGATGCTTATAGCAATATCACCTCTGAGTTCCTAAATTCACTTAGTATGTCTGGACTTCCTAACCATAAGATCAAACTAAAGATTGGAGTATGTTACAGAGTACCTATAATGCTTTTGAGAAACTTGAACCAAGCTACAGGATTATGCAATGGAAGCAGATTGATCGTGACCAGACTTGCAAACTATGTCATAGGTGCTAAATTGATAACAGGTAACAAGGATGGACAAGAAATTTATATTCCTCGAATGTCAATGTCTCCGTCCCAGTCTCCATGGCCATTTAAGCTAATTAAAAGCAATTTCCCATCATGCTCTCATATGCAATGACAATAAACAAATCTCAAGGTTAGTCACTAGGTTTTGTCGGATTGTATTTGCCGACACCCGTATTTAGCCACGGTCAGCTCTACGTTGCAATTTCTAGAGTTCAAAGTAAATCTGGATTAAAGATATTAATCCATGACAATGACAACAAAAGATGCAGCAAAACAACAAATGTTGTTTACAAAGAAGTCTTCCAAAATGTATAGCTTAGCAATCTTTAGTTATGAATTTCAAAATATTTTGTCCAGTAGTGTTTAGCAATATGATATAGTATTAAACATTGAGACAGAGACTTACTTTATTTGGACATACATCCAAGCAGGCCAATGATGCGTGAAACATCTACCCATGCTGGAAGTTAGAAATCACGATATCAATTCCCAACAATGAAATATCAATCTCCACGTTGTTAGATACCAGATTAAGAATTCCTGAAAACAGTAAGTAAATAAATATCACAGAAACAAATTTGGTATACACTTGATGTGCTAAATCCAATAACGATCGACAGAGTAGGTAATTATCTTATTCATGAATATTTAAAGACAAATTTACAAATTTTTCATTGTCCCCAAATTCATAGGCAAATCACAGTGATGGAGGAGTAATTCTTACCCAGATTGATCCATATTTTGTTCTCTGGTCCCATTTCTGCTTTGTTCATACAAGCTGAATGACATGAACGACTGTAGGAAGTACTGTCGAAACCACGAAGCTTTACCATTGCTTTGTACCATTACTCCACATATGCAACATTGTATTTAAGACAAAACCAACCCATCCACCAACTCATCCTTAATTTAACTAACAACACCACGATAATTCATTTATGCACCTCCATTACATAACAACGTGACTGTAAAATATTTATATATTAATTCTGACTACATAATAGAATATCTTCAACCTAACGGCGTTATCATACCAACAACGAAACAAACTAATGGATTTGATGTAATTTCAAATCCGCAGATGAGTGCTGAATATAAATCTATAGGTCCTAGGTTATTCTAATTATTAATAACAAACAGCATAATTGTACAAGAGTCAATTACACGGTTCCAACTAACATATTTTAGATCAATTTATGGACGAAGAACTAATAAAAACCATTACCAATATGTAGAAAGCAATGGTGAATAATTCTTTGTTAAATTTTCAACATCTGTTGTAATGATAATCATATGTTTGAAATTTTGTAATACATATAGTAGGATTATACATTTTGTTATAATTATATATTTCTACAATACGTAATGAAAAATTACTTTTAAAATGTACAAACTATTACTATTAAAATAAATTATACAAAACTTGAGTAATTGAAATTTTTTTAAACAAGTTGATTATAGTTTATCATAAAACAGTTGTACGTCATTGTTGAAAACAAAATAACAATTAAACTTGGATCTCATTGTTGAAAACAAAATAACAATTAATTGTTTATTAAAGACCAAGTCATCATCGACAAAGGAAATTCAATAACGGATATAAAAACAAAAATATAACTACGGATAAACATATTAACAATATTGAGCACACAATATTAACACAATAAATAAAATATATAGATGTATGGTTAAAACATACTAAAGTATTCCAGGTGTTCAAACTACTACATAAGGCTTTACAGTTTAAACCTTAACTACATGGATTACATTTTTCTTCTTATTGTCCATTCCAAATTGAATGATATCACCAGCAACCAACAGATTATCTTTGCAGAATCTTTTCCCCCCACATGTGATATAGCATTCATAACAAGTTCTTCCAGTCCATCGAATTCTGCAAGGCTAGCGTCTGCAGGTTTCATTGGTAATGAAATATCTCTTCCTATCCTTATCCAAAAACTGTTTAGCAAAATTTGAGTGCAGATACTGCAACACAATGAAATTAATTTAGACAAACCAGCAAAACCAAAATACCAAGATCAAATTAAAGACAATAAAGAATTTGCATACCAGACATGAAGCTTCAACATCATATTGAGTTAGCTTCTTGGTCAGGTTATGATTTTCATTATCAAGGCCATTACCAACCACCGTTTGAGTATCATTACCAGTGGAAGTATTACAATCATTGTTCAGCAGTTCAGATGAAACCCTCTCATACAATATTTGTGTTCCTTCAGCCAAGAAAATCTTATAAAGAAAAATATTGTTTCCTATATAACTAAAATGTACGTAAAAATTGCTATTCAAACCATAATACTTAAAGAACTCCGCGAAACTAAACAAAACAAAACAGCCATCTATATTGATGTCCATAAAGAACTCGAACTTTTTGTATAGGGAATCATACAATTCCACCTTGGAGTCCAGTTTAAGATCATCTTGACAAAACATTCAAAATTCCTCTGGCAAAACTATAAATAGTTGTTCACAAACATGAAATAAAAAATCAATATTACCTACAATACACATATGTATACAACGAAATAATAATAAACAAGTATAAAATTGTTACCTTTGATGTATCCACCATCAGTTGAAAACATTGGAAGAACCTAGGTGAGCATGAAGGTTTACATAGTTTTCGTGATCCTCCTTAATTCCCTACAACAGGATATTGTACTTCCTTCCAGTGTATGTCAAATACTCTTAACCTAAAATATCGATCACCGTAATACAGGGTACATATATATGCAGCATCATCTATAACATAAAAATCTAAAATCTGTCTTCCACCGACAAACTTCCTGTCGGCCAAAAGCTTTTCCTCAAATTCAATATTCAAAACATTTCCCCTCGAATCTGAGAAAAAATTTGTCCCTATTACCAACGTATCAGCCCATTCCAAAAAGAACCCTTCGTCAAAATCTAAAAACTCCTGAAAAACAAATTACCCAGACTTTAAGGTTGATTCAAAAACCCAAAAAGAAACGATCTTTATAACAGAAACGGCTACAGGGACGAATGCATGATGATATTGAAGTCGCCAAGAAATTTTACAACAAAAAAGAAATTCAAATAACGAAACTATAAACACAAACCTGTCTACGATCCATAAACATTATGGAGTTCTAGAAAAAGTTGTTAAAGCTAAAGTGTTTTGCACTTTTGTCCTCCATGTAAGCAGATGAAAATGGAAGTCTGTAGGGCACCCGATTCTTCTAATTCAGGAACGTAAAAATGAAAAACGAAATCACTGAATGTGTACACTACACGAAACTGAAAAGCCAAATCAAATATGCAATGCACTCTTTGCAGAGATACGAAAAGACTCTCTGAACTTTTCGGAATATGTGTTGCCGCCAAAAACCCACATATTTTTTCAAGAAAGTAATTATTAATATATCTCACATATTTTCCCATTCAGCTTTTTATTATTTTGGAAACACACAACCTTTTTTTAAGTAGGTTTTTCAAAAGAGTATTTTCTTATATTTAGATTCCTCTACAACTGATTCCCAAACATAAATTAAAACTATATCGATCAATAGAATAACAATAATATAAATACAAAATACACACAACAGCAATAACAAAAAAACAATAAAAGGCATGTGCGTACGCACGGGTCTCATACTAGTTGGATATAAAGTAGGTTGAAAAGTCATTATTTTCAAAGGAAAATAATTTTTCATTTTTTAAATTATTTTACTCTCGTGTAAAAAGTTTGTAAAAAAGTAACAGTATTCTTCTAACAAATGCTATTTACTTAAAAAAATTACATTCATTAATCCTTACATAAATGTTAAATAATTGCCAAATAATATTAAACAACTTTTTTTCATAATTTATTGACGCAGAGAAAAGAAAAAGGTTAGCAAGATGCTACATATATCTGACCGTCGACCGAGACTTCGATTTTCGTAATGGAGGCCTCTCGTCTGGTGACGGTAGAATCCACTGCCTCAAGGATCAGTCGGCTGCTGCGGAAATCCCACTTTCTTCCCAATCAGAGTCCCCTCCAACAGTGGTTTGAGACGCTACTTGAAGGTGCTAAAGAGAGGTGGGTGTATGCAATTTACTGGAAGTACTCCTCCGCCGCTTCCCTTCTCTGTTTATTAGATCAGAGAAACAGAAAAGTAGAGGAAAGAAAGAAAATTGTATTGATTGGAAAACTGACGAGAAAACTCTACAAAAAGAGTTTAAATATTCTAGAATACAAGGTAACGAAAAGCAAGGGTAGAAAGGTAAAAGCCCCCCTCAAGTTGGAGCAAAAATGTTTTGGAGAGCCAACTTGCTGATGAGCGGTGCAAACTTTTGATGTGGTAAGGCTTTAGTGAAGAGATCTGCAACTTGCTGATGTGACTTTACGTGGATAAGCCTTAGGAAACCAGATTCCACGTGTTCTCTCACAAAATGGACATCAATGCCTATGTGTTTAGACCTCTGATGTGAAACAGGATTTGATGATAGATGGATGGCAGAAACATTGTCACATAAAAGAAGAACCTTTTGTGGTTGGTGGTCAAAGAACCGGAGGAGTTGCTTGAGCCAAAGTAACTCTGAAGTGATAGAAGCAATAGCCCTGTATTCAACTTCTGTTGAAGATCTGGAAACGGTAGGCTGTTTTTTTGATTTCCAAGTAAGGAGAGAATCACCCATGAAGATACAAAAACCAGTTGTGGATTTTCTGCTGTCTAAACAACTGCCCCAATCAGCATCCACATAAGCATTAAGGGTGAAACTAGATTGAGAAGAGAAAAGAAGCCCTTGTCCAGGATTGGCCTTCAGGTAGCAGAGAATCTGATGAACTGCAAGAAGATGCGGTGTCTGAGGCTGGTTCATGAACTGACTGAGCTTGTTGACAGCAAAATAAATGTCAGGTCGAGAGATACAAATGTACATGAGTCTGCCTAGTAGTCGTCTGTATGCAGAAGGATCAGGCAGCAAGTCACCATCTATGGAGGTCAAATGTAGATTGGGATCCATTGGGATAACAGCAGATTTGGCATTAAGAAAACCAATATCTTGTAGGAGTTGGATGATATACTTCCTTTGGCATAGATTGATGCCTTGTTTGGATTTTGCAATTTCAAGCCCAAGGAAAAATTTCAGATCTCCTACAACATTGAGCTTGAAAAGATTCTGAAGGATGTTTTGGCAGCTGGTTAAACAATCTGTGTTTGGTCCTGCAAGAATGATATCGTCGACATATACTAGCAAAAAAACTATGTTGTTTTCTTCACCATAACGGAAAAGA
>Ga0214542_1010694_pt1 | contig 13178 bp, 2 predicted proteins | sample CNSS1metaG_FD_160096 | JGI IMG/M metagenome (GOLD analysis project Ga0214542, IMG submission 160096) | Root nodule microbial communities from cowpea collected in UCLA plant growth center, Los Angeles, California, USA - CNSS1 | ecosystem: Host-associated > Plants > Roots > Nodule | place: USA...
ACAAAGTTTTAACATTTGCTCATCAAATTTTTTATTATTATCTAAAGGGATGCACTTCTTATGTACCAAGAGTTTGATTATAAGTTAGAAAAATCAACCCTTATTACTTGCACTAGGTGGTTGCCTTGAAGAAAAAAATAGGGAAATAAGTGCAACATAATAAACAAATAAGTGGAGAGCTACGTATTAGTTTTCGTACAAAGTTTTAAAATTTATTGATCAATTTTTTCTTTTATTATCCAAAGGGATGCACTTTTTATGTTTCACAAGTTTTATTATAAATTACAAAAATCAACTCTTAATACTTGCACTAAGTGGCTGCCTTGAAGAAAAAAATAGGCAAATAAGTGGGGAATAATAAACAAATAAGTCAAGAGCTACGTATTAATGTTCGTACAAAGTTTTAAAATTTACTGATCAATTTTTTCTTTTCTTTTATTATTCAAAGGCATGCACTTTTCATGTATCACAAGGTTGATTATAATTTTCAAAAATCAACCTTTATTACTTGCTCTAGGTGGTTGTCTTGAAGAAAAAAAAATGCAAATAAGTTGGGCATAATAAACAAATAAGTGGAGAACTGGGAATTAGTTTTTGTACAAAGTTTTAAAATTTGCTGATCAAATTTTTATTTTCTATCCAAATGGATGCACTTCTTATGTATCACAACTCTGATAAAAGTTACAAAAATCAACCCTTATTACTTGCACTAGATGGCTGCCTTGAACAAAAAAATAGCCAAATAAGTGGGGCATAATAAACAAATAAGTCGAGAGCTACGTATTAATTTTTGTAAGAAATTTTAAAATTTACTGATAAATTTTTTCTTTTATTATTCAAAGGGATGCACTTCTTATGTATCACATGCTTGATTATAAGTTACAAAAATCAGCCCTTAATACTTGCACTAGGTGGCTGCCTTTAAGAAAAATATAGACAAATAAATGGGGCATAATAAACAAATAAGTGGAGAGCTACGTATTAATTTTCGTAAAAAATTTTAAAATTTACTAATCAATTTTTTTTTTATTATCCAAAAGGGATGCACTTCTCATGTATCACAAGTTTGATTATAAGTTAAGAAATTCAACCCTTTTACTTGCACTAGGTGGCTGTCTTGGAGAAAAAAATAGGCAAAGAAGTGGGATAAAATAAACAAATAAGTGGAGAGCTAAGTATTAGTTTGCCTACAAAGTTTTAAAATTTATTGATCAATTTTTTCTTTTATTATCTACCGGGATGAACTTCTAATGTATCACACGTTTGATAAAAGTTACAAAAATCAACCCTTATTAGATGCACTAGGTGGCTGCCTTGAACAAAAAAAATAGGCAAATAATTGAGGCATAATAAACAAATTAGTCGAGAGCTACGAATTACTTTTCATACAAAGTTTTAACATTTGCTCATAAATTTTTTTATTTTTATCCAGAGGGATGCACCACAAGTTTGATTATAAATTAGAAAAATCAACCCTTATTACTTGCACTAGGTGGTTGCCTTGATAAAAAAAATAGGGAAATAAGTGGGGCATAATAAAGAAATCAGTGGAGGACTACGTATTAAAGTTCGTACAAAGTTTTAACATTTGCTCATCAATTTTTTTATTATTATCCAGAGGGATGCACTTATGTACCACAAGTTTGATTATAAATTAGAAAAATCAACCCTTATTACTTGCACTAGGTGGTTGCCTTGATTAAAAAAAATAGGGAAATAAGTGGGGCGTAATAAAGAAATCAGTGGAGAGCTACGTATTAGTTTTCATAAAAGGTTTTAAAATTTATTGATCAATTTTTTTCTTTTATTATTCAAATTGATACACTTCTTATGTATCACAAGTTTGATTATAAGTTACAAAAATTAACCTTACTACTTGTACTAGATCGTTTCCTTGAAGAAAAAAGTAGACAAATAAATGGGGCATAATAAACAAATAAGTGGAGAACTACGAATTAATTTCGGTAAAAAATATTAAAATTTACTGATCAATTTTTTCTTTTATTATCCAATGGGATGCATATCTCATGTATCACAAGTTTGATTATAAGTTAAAAAAATCAACACTTATTACTTGCACTAGGTGGCTGCCTTGAAGAAAAAAATAGGCAAAAAAATGGGGCATAATAAACAATTAAAAGGGGAGAGCTACGTATTAGTTTGCGTACAAAGTTTTAAAATTTATTGATCAATTTTTCCTTTTATTATCCAAAGGGACGAAATTCTTATGTATCACAAGTTTGATAAAAGTTACAAAAATCAACCCTTATTACTTGCACTAGGTAGCTGCCTTGAAGAAAAAAATAGGCAAATAAATGGGGCATAATAAACAAATAAGTCGAGAACTACGTATTAGTTTGGGTACAAACTTTTAAAATTTATTGATCAATTTTTTCTTTTATTATCCAAAGGAATGACCTCTTCTGCAAGATTGATTATAAGTTAAAAAAATCAACCCTTATTACTTTCAATAGGTGGCTGCCTTGAAGAAAAAAATAGGCAACTAAATGGGGCATAATAAAAAAGAAGTGGAGAGCTACGTCTTAATTTTCGTAAAAAAATTTAAAATTTACTGATCATTTTTTTCTTTTATTATCCAAAGGGATGCACTTCTTATGTACCACAATTTTGATTATAAGTTACAAAAACCAACCCTTATTACTTGTACTATGTGGATGCCTTTAAGAATAAAATAGGCAAATAAGTGGGGCATAATAAACAAATTAGTGGAGAGCTACGTATTAATACTCGTTAAAAAATTGAAAATTTACTGATCAATTTTTTCTTTTATTACCCAAAGGGATGCACTTCTTATGTATCAGAAGTTTGATTATAAGTTACAAAAATCAACCGTTATTACTTGCACTAGGTGGCTGCCTTCAAGACAAAAAAAGGCAAATAAGTAGGGCTTAATAAACAAATAAGAGGAGAGCTACGAATTAGTTTTCGTACAAAGTTTTAACATTTGCTCATCAATTTTTTAATTATTATCCAGAGGGATGCACTTCATATGTACCACAAGTTTGATAATAAATTACAAAAATCAACCCTTATTACTTGCACTAGCTGACTGTCTTGAAGAAAAAAAATAGGGAAATATGTGGGGCATAATAAAAAAATAAGTAGAGAGTTACGTATTAGTTTGCGTACAAAGTTTTAAAATTTATTGATCAATTTTTTCTCTTATTATCCAAAGGGATGGATTTCTTATGTATTACAAGTTTGTTAAAAGTTACAAAAATCAACCCTAATCACTAGTACTAGGTGACTGCCTTGAAGAAAAAAATAGGCAAATAAGTGGGGCATAATAAACAATTGCTCATTAGTTTTCGTACAATTTTTACAATTGCTCATTAATTTTTTTATTATTATCCAAAAGGATGCACTTCTTATGTACCATAAGTTTGATTCTAAGTTACAAAAATCAACCCTTATTACTTGGAATAGGTGGCTGTCTTGAAGAAAAAAATAGGGAAATAAGTGGGGCACATTAAAAAAATAAATGGAAAGCTACGTATTAGTTTTCGTAAAAAGTTTTAAAATTTATTGATCAATTTTTTTTATTATCCAAATGGATGAACTTCTTATGTATCACAAGTTTGATTATAATTACAAAAATCAACCCTTATTACTTGCACTAGGTGGCTGCCTTCAAGAAAAAAAAAATAGACAAATAAGTGGGGCTTAATAAACAAATAAGAGGAGAGCTACGAATTAGTTTTCGTACAAAGTTTTAACATTTGCTCATCAATTTTTTAATTATTATCCAAAGGGATGCACTTCATATGTACCACAAGTTTGATTATAAATTACAGAAATCAACCCTTATTACTTGCACTAGGTGGCTGTCTTGAAGAAAAAAATAGGAAATAAATCGGGCACAATAAAAAAATAAATGGAGAGCTACATATTAGTTTTCGTAAAAAGTTTTAAAATTTATGGATCAATTTTTTTTTATTATGCAAAGGGATGCACTTCTTATGTATCACAAGTTTGATAAAAGTTACAAAAATCAACCCTTATTACTTGCAAAGGTGGCTGCCTTGAAGAAAAAAATAGTCAAAAAAGTGGGGCATAATAAACAAATTAGTCGAGAGCTACGAATTAGTTTTCGTACAAAGTTTTAACATTTGCTCATCAAATTTTTTTTTATTATCCAAATGGATGCACTTCTTATGTATCACAAGTTTTATTATAATTACAAAAATCAACGCTTATTACTTGCACTATGTGGCTGCCTTTAAGAAAAAAATAGGCAAATAAGTGGGGCTTAATAAAAAAATAAGTCGAGAGCTACGTATTAATTGTCGTACAAAGTTTTAAAATTTACTGATCAATTTTTTCTTTTATTATCCAAAAGGGATGCACTTCTCATGTATCACAAGGTTGATTATAATTTTCAAAAGTCAACCCTTATCATTTACACTAGGTGGCTGTCTTGAAGAAAAAAATAGGCAAATAAGTGAGACATAATAAACAAATAAGTGGAGAGCTACGTATTAGTTTGCGTACAAAGTTTTAAAATTTATTGATCAATCATTTCTTTTATTATCTAAAGGGAAGGACTTCTAATGTATCACAAGTTTGATAACAGTTACAAAAATAGGCAAATAAGTGAGCCATAATAAACAAATTAGTCGAGAGCTACGAATTAGTTTTCTTACAAAGTTTTAACATTTGCTCATCAATTTTTTTATTATTATTCAGAGGGATGCACTTCTTATGTACCACAAGTTTGATTATAGGTTACAAAAATTAACCTTATTACTTACTAGGTGGTTTCCTTGAAGAAAAAAATAGCAAATAAATGGGGCATAATAAACAAATACGTGCAGAACTACATATTAATTTTGGTAAAAAAATTTAAAATTTATTGATCAATTTTTTCTTTTATTATCCAATGGGATGCATATCTCATCTATCACAAGTTTGATTATAAGTTAAAAAAATCAACACTTATTACTTGCACTAGGTGGCTGCCTTGAAGAAAAAAATAGGGAAATAAATGGGGCACAATGAAAAAATAAGTGGAGAGCTACGTATTAGTTTTCGTAAAAAGTTTTAAAATTTTTTGATCAATTTTTTCTTTTATTATCCAAAGGGATGCACTTCTTATGTATCACAAGTTTGATAAAAGTTACAAAAATCAACCCTTACCACTTGCACAAGCTTGCCTTGAAGAAAAAAACAGGCAAATAAGTGAGGCATAATAAACAAATTAGTCGAGAGCTACGAATTAGTTTTCGTACAAAGTTTTAACATTTGCTCATCAAATTTATTTTTTATTATCCAAATGGATGCACTTCTTATGTATCACAGGTTTGATTATAATTACAAAAATCAACCCTTATTACTTGCACTATGTGGCTGCCTTTAAGAAAAAAATAGGCAAATAAGTGGGGCTTAATAAAAAGATAAGTCGAGAGCTACGTATTAATTGTCGTACAAAGTTTTAAAATTTACTGATCAATTTTTTCTTTTATTATCCAAAAGGGATGCACTTTTCATGTATCACAAGGTTGATTATAATTTTCAAAAATCAACCCTTATCATTTACACTAGGTGGCTGTCTTGAAGAAAAAATAGGCAAATAAGTGGGACATAATAAACAAATAAGTGGAGAGCTACGTATTAGTTTGCGTACAAAGTTTTAAAATTTATTGATCAATCTTTTCTTTTATTATCTAAAGGGAAGGACTTCTAATGTATCACAAGTTTGATAACAGTTACAAAAATAGGAAAATAAGTGAGACATAATAAACAAATTAGTCGAGAGCTAGGAATTAGTTTTCTTACAAAGTTTTAACATTTGCTCATCAATTTTTTTATTATTACCCAGAGGGATGCACTTCTTATGTACCACAAGTTTGATTATAGGTTACAAAAATTAACCTTATTACTTACTAGGTGGTGTAGACAAATAAATGGGGCATAATAAACAAATAAGTGCAGAACTACATATTAATTTTGGTAAAAAATTTTAAAATTTACTGATCAATTTTTTCTTTTATTATCCAATGGGATGCATATCTCATGTATCACAAGTTTGATTATAAGTTAAAAAAATCAACACTTATTACTTGCACTAGGTGGCTGCCATGAAGAAAAAAATAGGCAAATAAATGGGGCATAATAAACAAATAGTTGGAGAGCTACGTATTAGTTTTCGTACAAAGTTTTAAAATTTATTGATCAATTTTTTCTTTTATCAAAAGTTTGATTATAAGTTACAACCCTTATTACTTTCACTAGGTGGCTGCCTTCAAGAAAAAAATAGGCAAATAAATAGGTATAATAAACAAGTAAGTGAAGAGCTACGTATTAATTTTCGTGAAAAAATTTAAAATTTACGAATCAATATTTTCTTTTATTATCCAATGGGATGCACTTCTTATGTATCACAAGTTTGATTATAAGTTACAAAAATCAACCATATTTAAATAAATCAACCATTATCCAATGGGACATAATAAAAAAATAAGTGGAGTGCTACGCATTAGTTTGAGTACAAACTTTTAAAATTTATTGATCAATTTTTTATTTTATTATCCAAAGGGATGCACTTCTTATGTATCACAAGTTTGATAAAAGTTACAAAAATTAACCCTTATTACTTGCACTAGGTGGTTTCCTTGAAGAAAAAAATAAACAAATAAATGGGGCACAATAAACAAATAAGTGGAGAACTACATATTAATTTTGTTAAAAAAATTAAAATTTACTGATCATTTTTTTCTTTTATTATCCAATGGGATGCATATCTCATCTATCACAAGTTTGATTATAAGTTAAAAAAATCAACACTTATTACTTGCACTAGGTGGCTGCCTTGAAGAAAAAAATAGGCTAATAAATGGGACATAATAAACAAATAAGTGGGGAGTTACATATTAGTTTGCTTACAAAGTTTTAAAATTTATTGATCAATTTTTTTATTATTATCCAAAGGGATGCACTTCTTATGTACCACAAGTTTGATTATAAGGTTCAAAAATCAACCATTATTACTTGCACTAGGTGGCTGCCTTGAAGAAAAAAATAGGCAAATAAGTGGGGCATAATAAACAAATAAGTCGATAGCTAGGTATTAATTTTCATAAAGAATTTTAAAATTTACTAATCAATTTTTTCTTTTATTATCCAAATGCACTTCCTATGTATCACAAGTTTGATAAAAGTTACAAAAATAAACCCTTAATACTTGCACTAGATGGCTGGATTGAAAAAAAAAAATAGGCAAATCAGTGGGGCATAATAAACAAATAAGTGGAGAGCTATGTATTAGTTTGGGTACAAAGTTTTAAAATATATTGATCAATTTTTTCTTTTATTATCCAAAGGGATGGACTTCTTATGCAAGTTTGATTATAAGTTAAAAAAATCAACCCTTATTACTTGCACTAGGTGGATGCCTTGAAGAAAATAATAGGAAAATAAGTGGGGAATAATAAAAAATTAAGTAGAGAGTTATGTATTAGTTTCCGTAGAAAGTTTTAAAATCTATTGATCATTTTTTTTGTTTTATTATCCAAAGGATGCACTCCTTATAAATCAAAAGTTTGATTATAAGTTACAAAAATCAACCCTTATTACTTGCAATTGGTGGCTGCCTTGAAAAAAAAAATAGACAAATAAGTGTGGCATTATAAACAAATTAGTCGAGAGCTACAAATTAGTTTTCGTACAAAGTTTTAACATTTGCTAATCAAATTTTTTATTATTATCCAAAGGGATGCACTTGTTATGTACCGCAAGTTTGATTATAAGTTTCATAAATCAACCCTTATTACTTGCACTAGGTGGCTTGCCTTGAAGAAAAAATAGGCAAATAAGTTGGGCTTAATAAACAAATAAGTCGAGAGCTACGTATTAGTTTTCGTTCAAAGTTTTAAAATTTGTTGATCAATTTTTTCTTTTATTATCAAAATGGGTGCACTTCTTATGTATCACAAGTTTGATTATAAGTTAAAAAAATCAACCCTTATTACTTGCACTGGGTATCTACCTTGAAGAAAAAAATAGGCAAATAAGTGGGGCATAATAAACAAAGAAGTAGAGAGCTACATATTTGTTTTCGTACAAAGTTTTAAAATTTATTGATCATTTTTTTTTATTATCCAAAGGATGGACTTCTTATGTATCACAAGTTTGATTATAATTACAAAAATTAAGCCTTATTACTTGCAGTAGGTGGCTGTCTTGAAGAAAAACATCGGCAAATAAGTGAGGCATAATAAACAAATATGTAGAGAAGTAGGTATTAATTTTTGTAAAAAAATTTAAAATTTACTGATCAATGCACTTCTCATGTACAACAAGTTTGATTATAATTTTCAAAAATCAACCCTTATTACTTGCACTAGATGGTTTGCCTGGAAGAAAAAAATTTGGCAAATAAGTGGGGCATAATAAACAAATAAGTGGAGAGCTACGTATTATTTTGCGTACAAAGTTTTAAAATTTATTGATCAATTTTTTCTTTTATTATCCAAAGGATGGACTTCTTATGTATCATTAGTTTGATAAAAGTTAAAAGAATCAACCCTTATTATTTGCACTAAGTGGCTTCCTTGAAGAAAAAAATAGGCAAATAAGTGGGCCATAATAAACAAATAAGTGGAGAGCTATGTATTAGTTTAGGTACAAAGTTTTAAAATATATTGATCAATTTTTTCTTTTATTATCCAAAGGGATGGACTTCTTATGCAAGTTTGATTATAAGTTACAAAAATCAACACTTGTTACTTTCACTAGGTGGCTTCCATGAAGAAAAAAATAGACAAATAAATGGGGCATAATAAACAAATAAGTGGAGTGCTACTAGTTTGCGTACAAAGTTTCAAAATGTATTGATAATTTTTTATTTTATTATCCAAAGGAATGCACTTCTTTTGTATCACAAGTTTGATAAAAGTTACAAAAATTAACCCTTATTACTTGAACTAGTTGGCTGGCTGCCTTGTAACCCTTATTACTTGAACTAGTTGGCTGGCTGCCTTGAAGAAAAAAATAGTCAAATAAGTGGAGCATAATAAACAAAGAAGTAGAGAGCTACGTATTAATTTTCGTAAAGAATTTTAAAATTTACTGATCAATTTTTTCTTTTATTATACAAATGGATGCACTTCTTATGCATCACAAGTTTGATAAAAGTTACAAAGATAAACCCTTATTACTTGTACTAGGTGGCTGCCTTGAAGAAAAAAATATGCAAATCAGTGAGGCATAATAAACAAATAAGTCGAGAGCTACGTATTAATTTTCGTAAAGAATTTTAAAATTTACTGATCAATTTTTTCTTTTATTATCCAAATGGATGCACTTCTTATGTATCACAAGTTTGATAAAAGTTACAAAGATAAATATTATTTGCACTAGCCTTGAAGAAAAAAATAGGCAAATCAATGGGACATAATAAACAAATAAGTGGAGAGCTATGTATTAGTTTGAGTACAAAGTTTTAAAATATATTGATGAATTTTTTCTTTTATTATCCAAAGGGATGGACTTCTTATGCATGTTTGATTATAAGTTAAAAAAATCAACCTTTATTACTTGCACTAGGTGGCTGCCTTGAAGAAAAAAATAGGAAAATAAGTGGGGCATAATGGAAAAATAAGTGGAGAGTTACGTATTAGTTTGCGTATAAAGTTTTAACATTTATTGATCAATTTTTTCTTTTATTATCCAAAGGATGGACTTCTTATGTATCACAAGGTTAATAAAGGTTATAAAAATCAACCATTATTACTTGCACTAGGTGGCTTCCTTGAACAAAAAAATAGGCAAATAAGTCGGGAATAATAAACAAATAAGTCGAGAGCTACGAAATAGTTTTGGTATAAAGTTTTAACATTTGCTCATCAATTTTTTTATTATTATCCAAAGGATGCACTTCTTATGTACTCCAAGTTTGATTATAAGTTACAAAAATGAACCCTTATTACTTGCACTAGGTGGTTGCCTTGAAGAAAAAGATAGGCAAATAAGTGGGGCATAATAAACAAATAAGTCGAGAGCTACGTATTAAGTGTCGTAAAGAATTTTAAAATTTACTGATAAATTTTTTCTTTTATTATCTAAATGGATGCTATCACAAGTTTGATCATAAGTTACAAAATTAACCCTTATTACTTGATTTAGGACTAATACATAGGACATAATAAACAAATAAGTGGAGCATAATAAACAAAGCAGTAGAGAGCTACGTATTAATTTTCGTAAAGAATTTTAAAATTTACTGATCAATTTTTTCTTTTATTATACAAATGGATGCACTTCTTATGCATCACAAGTTTGATAAAAGTTACAAAGATAAACCCTTATTACTTGTACTAGGTGGCTGCCTTGAAGAAAAAAATATGCAAATCAGTGAGGCATAATAAACAAATAAGTTGAGAGCTACGTATTAAGTGTCGTAAAGAATTTTAAAATTTACTGATAAATTTTTTCTTTTATTATCCAAATGGATGCTATCACAAGTTTGATCATAAGTTACAAAATTAACCCTTATTACTTGATTTAGGACTAATACATAGGACATAATAAACAAATAAGTGGAGAACTAATAAGTGGAGAAAAAAGATGAACTCTTATTACTTGCACTAGGTGCTTGGCTTGAAGAAAAAAAAAATAGACAAATAAGTGGGGCATAATAAACAAATAAGTGGAGAGCTACGTATTAGTTTTCATACAAAGTTTTAAAGTTAAGAAAAAAATAGGAAAATAAGTGGAGCATAATAAACAAATTAGTGGAAAGCTACGTACTAGTTTTCGTACAAAGTTTTAAAATTTACTGGTCAATTTTTTCTTTTATTATCCAAGGGTATGCACTTTCTATGTATCACAAGTTTGATTATAAGTTACAAAAATCAACCCTTATTACTTCCACTAGGTGGCTGCCTTGAAGAAAAAAATAAGCAAATAAATGGGACATGATAAACAAATAAGTGGAGAGCTACGAATCAATTTTCCTTAAAAATTTTAAAATTTACTGGTCAATTTTTTCTTTTACTATCCAAAGGGATGCACTTTTTATGTATTACAAGTTTGATTATAAGTTACAAAAATCAACTTATTACTTGCACTAGGTGGCTGCCTTGAAGAAAAAAATAAGCAAATAAATGGGACATAATAAACAAATAAATGGAGAACTACGAATTAATTTTCCTTAAAAATTTTAAAATTTACTGGTCAATTTTTTCTTTTACTATCCAAAGGGATGCACTTCTTATGTATTACAGGTTTTATTATAAGTTACAAAAATAAACCATTATTATCTGCACTAGGCGGCTTTGTTGAAGAAAATAATAGGCAAATAAGTGGGACATAATAAACAAATAAGTGGAGTGTTACGTATTAGTTTTCGTACAAAGTTTTAAAATTTATTAATCAATTTTTTCTTTGATTATCCAAAAGATGCACTTCTTATGTATCACAAGTATCACAAGATTGATAAAAGTTACAAAAATCAACTTTTATTACTTGCACTAGGTGGCTGCCTTGAAAAACAAAATAAACAAATAAGTGGGGCATAATAAACAAATAAGTGGAGAGCTACGTATTAGTTTTCGTACAAAGTTTTAAAATTTGCACATCAATTTTTTTTTACTATACAAAGGGATGCACTTTTTATGTACCACAAGTTTGATTATAAGATACTAAAATCAATCCCTATTACTTGCACTAGGTGACAGACTTGAACAAAAAAATAGGCAAACAAGGTAGGCAAATAAAATAAGTGGGTCATAGTAGACAAATAAGTTTAGAGCTACGTGTTAGTTTTCGTACAAAGTTTTAAAATTTTTTGATCATTTTTTTTATTATTATTCAAAGGATGCACTTCTTATGTACAATTTGATGATAAGTTACAAAAATCAACCCTTATTACTTATACTAGGTGTGGCTTGAAGGAAAGAATAGGCAAACAATTTAGGAAAATAAGTGGGGCATAATAAACAAATAGTGGAGAGCTACGTATTAATATTCGTACAAAATTTAAAAATTTACTGATCATTTTGTTCTTTTATTATCCAGGAATGCATTTCTTATGTATCACAAGTTTGACTATAAGTTACAAAAATCAACCATTATTACTTGTACTAAATGGTGACTTGAAGAAAAGAATAGGCAAACAAAATAAACAAATAAGTTGGGCATAATAAACAAATAAGTGGAGAGCTACGTATTAATTTTCGTACAAAGTTTTAAAATTGACGGATTACTTTTTTTTTTATTATCCAAATGGATGCACTTCTTATGTACAAGTTTTATTATAAGTTACAAAAATCAACTATTATTACTTGCACTAGGTGACTAACAAGGACAGGTGAGGAGAGATGTGATGATGTGATTCTGAGTAGGTTTATATTTATTGGTGATTATCGTTGATATAATCATGTGCAAATAATCTAGACATTCATAATATTTTTTCATTTACATTTGTCGGAGAAGAAAATATCTCCTAAGAAATTATTTGTACAATAGAAAGAAAAAAAATACAATTAATAGCCCATTAAATACAGTTAAAACAATGAATTTACAAGATTTTGAAATATTAAAATTTAAAAATAATTCGAACTCTTTATACTTTACATTTTGTTGTTGTCAAAAATTTAAGAAAATAAATATACATATATTGACTCTTCTACGTTACTTTTCATATATAAATGGAAAAGATTAAAAGAAAATGAGAGGAACTAAACAAGGGTGAATCAAGACAAGAGAATAAGACTAGAAAGTAAATAATTTAATTTTTTTTTTCAGTGAAATTTAAAATTCTATAGTTATAAGAACTTAATTTTGCAATATTTTTTTACCATTTAATTTTTTCTTAACTGAATAAAACACTTTAAATCCTCTGAAAAATAAACTATCCCCATAAGACTGTTGTTCAAACAAATAAATTTCTATATCTTCTGGAGGAGCTTAAGCTACTTTGCAATGGATGATATTTTTTGTTGACAAAAAGAAGAAGATGAACATCTTCCTCCAATAAGGAGTTTTGATGATGATGATGACTTATGAAGAAGTATGGAAGAATGTTGAAGATTTAAAAGAATGCTTCGATTCAAGAGATACATTGAAGACTTATGGGTTTAGTTATTTAGGTTTTGTAATATGTGTATGTTATTTGAAATAGTTAAATTAGTATGTCAAGAGTCAAAAGGCAAAACCCA
>Ga0214542_1010697_pt1 | contig 13172 bp, 9 predicted proteins | sample CNSS1metaG_FD_160096 | JGI IMG/M metagenome (GOLD analysis project Ga0214542, IMG submission 160096) | Root nodule microbial communities from cowpea collected in UCLA plant growth center, Los Angeles, California, USA - CNSS1 | ecosystem: Host-associated > Plants > Roots > Nodule | place: USA...
AGAAAGCTTGTCAAGACCAGGACTGAAATTATGAACAAAACATGTAGACCCGAAAACTCTTAGAGGTAAGGGATGAAGAGGGTCATGAGGAAATAAAATGGAATGAGGTATGTTATTCTTTAAAACCGAAGAAGGCATGCGATTAATGAGATAACAGGCAGTAAGAATAGCATCACCCCAAAAATGTTCAGGAACCTCTCCAGGAATTAAAAGAGTGCGAGTGGTTTCAATAAGATGTCTATTTTTACGTTCAGCTACACCATGTTGTTGAGGGGTATAAGCACAAGAAGTTTGATGCAGAATACCGTGAGAAGCCATAAATTGTTTAAAAGAATGAGAAAGATATTCACGGCCATTATCACTGCGCAAAACTCTAATAGAAACAGCGAACTAAGTTTTAATTTCATTAAAAAAAGATTGAAAGATATGAAATAATTCCGAACGATGTTTCATTCATCTAGAATAATCATCAATGAAAGTAACAAAATATTGAAAACCTAAAGTAGACTTAACGCGGCTAGGACCCCAAATGTTAGAGTGAACCAAGGCAAAAGGGGATGAAGCATCATGTGTGACATTACGAGGAAAGGAAGTACGACTATGCTTGCCTAATTGGCATGACTCACACACCAAATGAGATAACATGGACAAGGCAGGGACAAGCTGTTGTAACTTGGCAAGGCTTGGATGACCTAACTGAGCATGAAGAAGAGAGGGAGACTCCATAACTGCACCAACTTGTGTAGAGGGACGGAGATGACAAAGACCATGAGACTCACATCCTGTGCCAATCACCGGTTTCGAACTCCGGTCCTGTAAACACACAGAATTGTGGGTAAAAGAAACAACACAATCAAGAGAACGAGTTAGACGACTGATGGACAACAGGTTAAAAGGAGACCCAGGGACATAAAGAACATTATCAATGGTTAAAGAAGGAAAAAGTTTAACAGTGCCAACACCATGAGATGAGACTCTAGAACCATCAGCCAGTGTAACAGAAGGTAAATGATTAGGAGAGGATAAAGAAGAGAACAAAGATTTGTTACCAGTAATATGATCAGTGGCTCCTGAATCAAACACCCAAGGACCAAGAGAAGAAGATCGAGTCAGACCAACAAAAGATGTACCTGTGTGAGCGATAGATGCAGTGGAACTAGAAGACTCATGATCCTTATACCATTTGAGAAATTTGTTGAACATAGCAGGTGTATCAGGTGAAACAGAAGGAGGATCCCCAGTAGAGGAAGGTGGGGAAAGGTTGGTCTGAACAGCTGCAGCAGAGCGAGGAGGACGTCCATGCAATGCATAACACCGGTCAATCTTGTGACCTGGCTTGCCACAATGTTCACACTCATGTAATGCATAACACTTGTCAATCTTGTGACCGAGCTTGCCACAGTGGTCACACTTAGGACGCCCTTTTCCCTGTTTGCGAGGGCGAGTCCGGTCATCACGATGAGATACCAATGCAGAAGAATCATCAACAGAAGCAGGTGTATCAGTGTTAGGTTGTTCTGGTACACGCAAAAGAGTAGAGCATGTTGAAGTTAAGGTGGGGACAACCGGGGAACCCAAAATTTGATCACGAATATGTGAATATTTATCAGCAAGTCCGTGTAATGCTCCGAGCATGAAGAACTTTGAGCGTTGTTCGATCTCCGTGGCAGGGTCGGGGGAAGGAGGCAATAATTCATTGAATTCATGAAATAGAGCATGAATTTTGCCCATATAATCAGTCATAGAGTCTTGATGTTTAGAGGAAATAAGTGTAGCAAATTTAGAACAGAAACCATAGAGACGTTGAGTATCATTGGTGTATAATAACTTGGCATGCTCCCAGATTTGAGCACATGTTTCGTAGGAACAAAAAAGTTGCTTTAACGAAGGATCAAGAGTACCCTTGAGAACCACACATAATTGAGCATCAATGGTTTCCCAACGGTCGTTCTCAGCAGGAGTGAGAGTAGGTGCTTTCGGGGCAAGATGATCAAGATACCTCTGACTCTTAAGCCATAATCGGATGTCTGATGACCATGTGGCATAATTATGGCCAGTTAACTTGTCAATGGATAAGTGTACATTAACATAGTGTAGATGGACGGGTCAGACACACCAGGAGAGTTTTCAGAATGGGAAAAGGCAACGGAAGATGCCATGGAGGAGGCACAACTTCAAGGTTGCCTGTCAAAATTGGCACTCCGGCAATGGAGGTCCGACGGCAGTGGTCTGGCGAAGGTCCGGCGAAGTTCCGACGAAGGTCCGGCGAAGTTCCGGCGAAGGTCCGACGGCGGCGACGGCGGTCCGGCGGAGGTCTGGCAGAGGCGGTGGCTCCAGTGGCGACGCAGAGGCAACGACGACGAAAAGAAAAGATACCTTAAGCTCTGATACCGTGTTGAGAATAAAGAAAATAGGGATTGAGATTAATCTCCCTTGTATATAAACCACACATAGGGTAATCTATTTATAATAGAGAGAGATACAAGTAAAAAGAGTAACTGAAAATAAAAAAATTAAATAGAAGATATTGTTTGATATTGTGGTTATCAATATCTAACAATATCTTAATAATATCAAACAATATCTAACAGCAACAATTAGGCCCTTGTCAAGATTATCTTTGATGAAGTACTAGTCAATTTCAATATGTTTCGTCCTATCATCTTGAGTTGGATTAATGGCAATGCTCATGGCTGACTTGATATCACAATACAATTGCATAGGGATATCAACCTTTATTGTAAGGTTATCAAGTATGATCTTCATTCAACAAGGGCTTGAAATTCATTTTCTACACTAGAATGAGATACAATACCCAGAGGTAGATTGTTTGTCAATAACAAACTGCAGAGTGTCTTTTTTTCCTAAAGAGGATTCCCTTTCCTAGTATTCATTTCAAGTACCGAAGAATTCTGTTAATTGCTTTCATGTGTCTTTCTCTATGATCATGCATGAACTGGCTCACCATAGTAATTGCACAAATACTGTCTAGTTTCGTGTGATAAATAAATAAGTTTTCCCACCAATTTCTAATGTCTTTTTTTTTCCTACAGAAGTAATAATTGCATAAAGTGTCTTGTCTCGTGTGTGATAAATAAATAAGTTTTCCTACCAATTAATAATATTTTCTTTTTCTACAGGAGAATTCTCTCCAGTTCCAATTATGTTCAATAGGAACTCTTGATGGATTACGTTCTAACCTTTTTGTTTGGGAGATGAAAATCTCCTTTTTGATTACGGAACCTTTATTTCAAGGAAATATTTTAATTTTCCCAAGTCTTTCATTCAAATTGGGCCGCTAGTTTTCCTTCAATATTTATGTCATCCACATAGTATAACTTTACCTGTATTGGAGTACTTTATGAATAAAGTATAATTCCTTGACTTTACTTTCGTCCTAGTGAAACCGTTGCTTTAGTAAATCTCCTAATCCATGCTCTTGGAGATTGTTTAAGATCATATAAGGCCTCCATTAGGATGCATACTTAATCCTTCCACTATGAGTGTCAAATCTAAGAGGAATCTTCATTTGCACTTCTTAAAGTTCCATGAAGAAAGACATTCTTTACATCCAACTAGTGTAAGTCCCATCCAAAATGAGCCGTTAGAGTAAGACCAACATGACATAATCTATCTTTGCTACAAGCAAAAAAGTCTCCTCATAGTTAACTCTGTGAGTTTGAGTATATCCCTTTGCATCTAATCTAGCAAACACTTATCTATTGACTTTGCCTTATGTTTCACAGTAAATATCCATCTGCATTCTAAGATTTTTATCTCTTAATTTGTCAACAATCTCCTATGTTGAGTTTTTTTCTAATGCATCCATCTTCTCTCATGGCTTGAATCCAATGTTCACTTCTCATGGCTTTTTGAACTTGGGTGTAGGAATCTCTATAGCATCAATGGCAACAATAAAGCTTTAGTGTAGGCATATTGAGAAATAGGATATTTAACACATGATATTTTCCCTTTCTCAATACAGTGGGTAAATTTTCAGTAACATTTATCTCCTCAATGTTGCCTTTAGGGCTCCTCACTTCTGAGCCACAACTCTAACTCCAAAGTTAAAGTAGGTTTTCTATGATATTTTTTACCAAAAAATTCGTCTTCTTCCTCACTGATATTTGGTTTGATCCAATTTGTGGTGACTTCATCAGTTGGATCTTGAGCATCGTACAATGATAAATATGGTAATCACGAGAAGGAAACCTTCCCCGCATCAAATGCTTTATCCCCTTGAAGTGTAGGGCTGATAAAAAAGGATTTTGTTTCATGAAAGGTAACATCCATGGTGATAAAGACACGTTGACTGCCAGGATGGTAACATATGTATTATTTCTTATTAGAAAGATAAGTGATAAATATATGTTTAAGAGCTCTAAGATCTAATGTATTGTGATTAAGATTATGAAAGTAAACAAAATAAGAACATCAAAAGACTTGATAAGGTAGGTCTAACACTAGTGGAGAAGAGGGAAATAAAGATAAAGAAGACTCAGTAGGATTAACATTACATAAGATACAATTGGGTAACTTGTTGATGAGGTATGTGATAGTTAACACAACTTCTTCCCAATGGGTTTTGGGAATAGACTTCTAAAAAAGCGTGGCTCTAGCTACTTCTAGAAGATGACAATTCTTCCTTTATACAATTTTTTTTGGTTGTGGAGTGTTAACACATGTTAGTTCATAAACAATACCATTATGAGGCAAAAATTTGGAGAATTTATGATTCACATTTCAGTACCACTACCAGACCTAATCCTATTAATGTTCATTCCGAACTGATTTTTGACAAGACAGAAAAAAATTAATAAAGATTTGAAAGATCTTAATAGATTCTAAACTTAGTAACTTTGATCCAAACTTGAACCATGTAGAAAATAATTACTTATTTTAATGATAACAATCACACCAATTAAACTCTTCATTTCTATTTGTAATAATGATCAAATCCTTTAAAATAAAGAAATAAGATTATGCTAAAATGAATTGGAAGATTTTGGAGATATTTTTTTCTAATTACTATAGAGATATTGAGAATATTTTTATCCCGATAGTATGTTGTTTACAACAGGTTGGAAATTGTATTTATTTGTCTGGATTCGTCCTATTGAAAGTTGTATCCTTCAACGTGGTTCAATATATATAGGACTTTTCCATAGTTGGTCACTTTGTATTCTGAACCTATATCAGAATAGATAAATCTGGTTCTTTTTGTCCGTATCTTCCCTAACTTCTCTCCCATTTAATGACTTTAATTCCAGAGACCAAGTGCTAAAGAGCTTCTTAGACATCGTTTCATTCGGAACGCCAGGAAGAGTCCTAAGCTATTGGAGAGAATAAGGTATTAATTATTACTTGCAACTCTGCTATTTTGTGTTCTTTGCTCTACTTTTTTTCCCTTCTGTCTATGTAGTTTTTCTCCACATTTCTTCTTTTTCCTTTTTGTTTGGTCATTATTAGTTTGTTTTATTTGAATTCAAAACATGTGATGTTTGGACTGACTATTGAAACCCTTTTGCTGATACTCTTTGAACACTTTGCATGACCAGAAAATAAGCTAAATCAAATTATTTCCCAGCTTGTGATTGTCACGATGCTTTGTTATTTCATGACAGGGAGCGTCCAAAGTTTCAAATAAAGGAAGATGAGGCAACACCCAGAAATGCCCCAAGGGGGGTGGGCGAGGCATATGATACTGTTAAGGTTGCGAAAGATTTAAGGGTTGATGAGACTAATCAGCCTAGGTAGGTTACAATTGTTTAGTTACTGCTTTTTGTTTTACACGGTGGATTCTCTAATGGACATTGTATTAATTAGTTGGTTCTAGGGGTTAGTTAGATGCAGATTTGTTATTATTGTAAATTGAGAATTGGCTCTTTTAGAAAGGAGAAATCCTTTGTGAAGGGGAAACCCTTGGAGGAGAAATTTCCCTCCTATTTCTTGTTCTTTTCATACTATTTAATATATTTTTTTTCTCTTTTCAATTCTTGATTCCTAACTCTCTGCCTAACATGCAGTGGCCAAGGTAAAAGCCTGAAAAGTTCTGGGTGGGACTTCAGCATTAGTGGATCTCAGGGTACTGGAACCTTTCGTAGTGTGTCACGACCACCTCAATTTAGAGACAAGAAAACTGAAGTTTCAAATCATCAGCTTACCCAAAAAAAAAGTCCAGAGAGTGGCTATCAGGGGGGATCTGGCAATAAAAGTGAGTTGCTAGAGGCTTCTTTTGGAAAAGATTCAGGAGTTCCCTACCATGATGAACATCTGGATAATCATCTTGAAGATGTAATTGACTCTCACTATGTTGGTCTTCCCTTTTCAAATTAAATGATATATCTCCACAAAAGGAATGTGAGAGCCTTTTGATTTGTTTCAAAAACTTTTAAAAATATGATAAATGCTTAGCTGTGAGTTGTAACCGCTGCAGTTTTAGATATTTTTAGCCGAAGCTGATAAAAATTTCTTTCTCCAATTTGCTTCACTTATAGCAGACATATAAACAACAATTAAAGTGTTTACAGCAGTATAATGATTTAAAGAGTCTTAACAGTACATAAAGAATTGCATTAACCATCAAGTATCGCAAAAATCCCATGAACTAGATTGAACTTCCTTATATACTTGAACATATTTTGATATATTGAACTTGCCGTTTAGCAGGATGAATTGTTTGGGAATGGATTAGGAACTGTTGTTGTTCGGTCTCCAAAAGGACCACAGTCATCACTGTTTCGTGACCAAAGTTCCCGCGTATGTTTTTAACTGATATTTTTTAATTTACAAATGGTAGTTATTGTTTCTCTTAAATGCATTCACTTATTGAAAAATTTATTGTCACAGTCTAGCAGCAGCTATGCTTCTTTTGAAGACGTTTCTACAAGCGGAACTGTTGTTTTGCGTAATCAGCACGATGATTCTGATTCTCCACAGACACCAAGGTCCCGACTTGGACTTAATAGCAGAAATTCAAATGCCTCATTTGAAGATAGTGCTACAAATCTTGCTGAGGTTCTATTATTTTTTTTTATCTAAGCTTTGAATTTGACTTGAATGTTAATTGTGGCAAGACAATATGTTTTTTTTTTCCTTTGCTAGTGTATCTTTTAGGAAACGGTATTGTATTTAGTACTAGTTTACATATTTTATACGTTACCCATGTACATTTTAGATACATTTTAGCTCTATTAATTTCTTAAACCCCATTTAAAGTAATTTTGTTTAATTATTTGTTTGTTGGAAGTTTTACATCTACTAGCGATAAAGAGATAAAACAATTTCATAATATATAAATGAGTACAAATTTTATCTAAGGGTTGAGTTAAACTTAAAGTCTACTTCTTAACAGTTTTATGTGTTGATTTATAATTTTACTACTTGAATGCTTGACATATTTGTGATTACTGTGGAAGTAATTATATTACTTGGTCCTATCGTAATATCTTATCTTTACAATATTTTTCTTTCTAGGCAAAGGCTGCTATCCAAGGTGGATTGAAGAAAATGAATGTCCGGGATAGATTTGCACTGGGAAAACTCAACAATGATGTACAAGAAAGCAGGAGAGATCAAATGTCAACCAGCTCTGATTCTTCCAGGTACTTCCATTTGCCGTATTGCTGGTGTTTTGTAAATATTGCTTATATGAAAACAGTGATTTTTTATTTTTCAAGAAATATTTTTTTTCAGACCATCTCGTGAATACATTGATGCACAAAAGGGGATTTCAAGATCACAGAATGATATTGATGATGAAGAAAGTGCCAAAATAATCTCATCATCTGCGCCGTTATCTGTTTTGCTTATTCCATCATTAAAAGAGGTGAATGCACGCATGGTTATGACTTTCTCCTGTTTGAATTTAGTTTGTTATGCCACATGAATCTGCTTGCACAATGCTGATTGAAGTTGGAAAAGATACAAGGTTTCTCAATTAGAATTGTATTTGATATTCTTCACTTTTGTTACATACCTTGTAAATACTGAGTCATTAATTTCTGTGGAAATGAAGCAAGATTATATAATGTGCCATTGACTTTGTTAAAAAGATGATAATGATTACTATTCCAACAATTTTGTACTCTTATAGACAGTAGTGCATTCAGAAAAGAGAAGGAAAGTAAAAATGAAAAAGCAATTAAATAGCCAGCAACATCTCTGGCTTTGACCATAATGAAATTATCTTTAGCAACTTAATTATACCTAGAATAGATTTGATTAGTTCTTATGAATTTTGTTATAGGATTTTTGTGTTCTTGTAGGCCATTGCTGAGGATCCAGAAGGGCCAATTGTGCAAATTGTTATCAATGCTCTTTTGAACATGGAGAGGACAAAGCCCCAATCCTGTGATGCTCTTGTCAAAAACTTGCTTCAACGGTTGGCAAGGTTTGCATTCTACTACATTCATCATTGAGCATGCTAAAGGAAAATTAAATTTCTCTATTATCAATCATAATTCATGATAACCCTAGAAGAACAATTTGTGCAGTTCAAAGGAATTATCATTGAAGGACCTGCAAGAACTGGCTGGCCGATTACTCAGCAAGACTAAGTCAGCTGAAGAAGCCCGAAATGCAGAGACAGATCTCAAGAAGAAACAGAACAAGGAAGTTCATTCAAATAGCAATTTGAGTCCCCTCGCAAGATTTCTTCTCTCAAGGTTTGTGGAAGCTATCATTTACACTGATTTATTGATTAATAAAAATGGATTTTTTATATAATAGTTATTTATTAGAAGAAACAATAGATATACATGAGACTGACAAAAGACTCCTCTTGGTTAAATTAATATTTATTGGCTTAAATATGTTGGTAGTTCTTGAAATATGGTCATATTTTGTTTTTGGTCCTTGTTATTTTATTTTGACTCCTCTAAAGTATTCATTTTGTTATCCTTGTATATATTATTTGCTTTTAGAGTCAAATATTTTCAAAGGGACTAATTCAATATTAAATAGTATTATAGCAGCATGTATATTTTAGGGACTAAATGTATTTAAGTCATATTTCTTTTGTTATGTCCCTTGTACTTGCTTTTGGGACTAATAGTTGCCTTTTTCTTCCTGCACCCTCATAATTTTTAAAATGATCATTTTATCCTTTGTAAAGGTCACCTCCGAATTATCTATTTTGGAAATCATTCAGAAAAAGTTTTCAAAAATTTTTTGGAACATGATTTCTGGAGCAAGCTTTCCACTGTATCATTAAAAATATTTTATTAATATAAACTTTTAATGAAAATACTAATTTAATTATTGGATATACCGATGTTTATCTAATTTGTTGGGTACTAGATACTTCTTGGTGTGGATACCTTCGTAAAAATAATCAGTGTATGGGTGTTTGTTTAGGAAATTTGTTAAGTATTTACTGCAACTTTTATCAGCAATATACGTGGATATAAATATTTTTGTCATATTAAATGTGTTTGTAAATAATATGGTTTTTCTTTTACAGATGGCAAGGCCAAGCTTCACGGGATCTAAATTCATCTTGAACAGAGTTAGAAGTTAATTTTTGTGTGAAGCTTTTCTTTCTACGTTATTCTGATTAAATGTACATATGTCGTTATCATTATATAATTTTGGTGTTGTTTCTTCATAAAAATTTTCTCACAGTAATAGTGACACGTTGTATAACTAAGGGTGTGTTCCTAGTTACGACAAAATTGTAACATCATACAATGTTTCTATTTACTAACTGTTGTATCTTTGCATTTTGAGAGACTGATCCAACGTATGACCATCTACTTCTGAATTGTTTATATTTGGTGTTTTTTCTTTAACCTGTTCTTCATTTATCATTTTTAGCCTGTATTTTGGCAATGGGTAGTGAAATGAGACATAGTCCACTCATAATGTCTCATGATTTAGGGTTTTGGCAATAGGCTAAAGTTGTGGTTTAGGGTTTTGAGAGACCGAGTATAATAGTTGATGGGAAGACTAAAAACAATGACACTGAGATTTGAAAACTTTATAAACATTATTTAAGTACAAGTGGTTGTCCAATATTATATGATTATTTAATCAAGTTTATAATATATTTAACCATTTCTTTAACTAATTTAATTCAGTAGTTTCTTGTTAAATTTGTATATGAATTAACAAAGTCTTGTTCTTGTAACTTTTAATTATTAAAAACCATTCAAACAACAAAGAATTGAAAATTTTATGAACATTGTTATTGAAGTTGAAGTTGTTTAAAGTTATATTATCATTCACCAAGCTTATGACATTATGAGTGTTTGTGGCTAAATGTATATGTATGCCTTAATAAATTCTTGTTCTAGAAAATTTCAATTGAAAATCATTCAAGAAAGTTAATATTAAATTCTTTAAAATAAGGACTTCTAAAAATACTAAATTTGAAATTTGAGAGGATTGATTTATGATAATTTATTAATATGTTGATTTTTCTAAGCATATAAAGTTCAAAGCTTAAAATGCTTTTCATGAAAGAAGTTATAATGAACAATATAAGTGGTTTTTATCCATTTATTTATCTAGTTTCTTTTTCGTTTTTTTATAGTAGGTATTATTTACCTATGTATGCAATGTAATTTTGTCATGAATTTGGTGTGGTCTTCATGTTTTTTTTTTTTTAATATTTAATAAAATTTTCATAATGACAGTGATATTTAGCATGAACTTATTTGGAATAAAATCTTAGTGATATCTAGTATGAGCTTATTTGGAATAAAATCTTATTCTTGAAACTCTCCATCATTGAAAACCATTCACGCAATAGGAAACTGAAAACTTAATAAACATTGTTATTAAAGTTCAAGTGGTTTGCCAATATTATATGATCATTTAATCAAGTTTATAAACATATTTAACCATATTTTTAAACTAATTTAGCCCAACAATTTTTGGCCAAATCTATCCATGGATTAAAAAAGTCTTGTTCCTAAAACTCTCAATAATTGAAAATTATTCAAGTCACAAGAAACTAATTAGAAACATTTATATTGAAGTCAAAGTGGTTATCCAAGGTTATATTATCATTTAGTCAAGTTTATAACATATTTTAACCATTTTTTCTTAACTAATTTAGCCCATGTGTTTCTATTTAACCACCATTAAGAATTTATTGTGACAATTTTGTAGTTGTTTACTTTTATATAGGGGTGGGCAAAAAATCTAATTTTCTTGATCCAATCCACTTTTGCTCCAATCCAATCCATTTATAATCCATTTTTTAAAAAATTCTATCCATTTAAAATCCATTTAATGGATATGGATTTCAATCTAATCTATATTTTATATAGTTTATGGATTGGATATCCATTTTATAAATCAAGATTTTTAAATGTGGATAATCCAAAAAATCCAATCCAAATTTTCAATTTAAATTTTTAGTTGGGTTAGACTAAAGATTAAGATGGACTATGCTAAATTCAGACTTGGACGGGCCTTGCTCGACAACCTATACAGATCGGGCAGGCCCGACGACCATAAGAGGTTGGGCGGGCCTAAAGAAATGAACGGGCTAGGCGGGCTCGACAAAGCGAACGAGTCGATCGAGCCCAACGATCCGGAAAATTCGAGTGAGCCCAATGATCCGAACGGGGCAGGCGGGCCCAATGACCTGATGAGCCAGGTGGGCCCGAAGACCCGAATGAGCCAAGCGGGTTTGAAGATCCGAACGGGCCAAGCGGGCCTGATGACTCGAATGGGTCAAGTGGGCTTGAAGAACCGAACGGGTCAGGCAGGCCCAAAGACCCGGATGGGCCCGAATGGGGTGGACGACCTGGACGGGCCCGGCGACCCGGACGGGTCTGACGACCTACACGGGCCTTACGACCCAAATGGGCACGATGACATGAACGAGCGCGTCGACCCGGTCGGGGATTGCGACCTGGATAGGCTCTACGACCCAAACGAGCTCGACGTCCTAGATGGGCCCTACGACCCGGACGGGCCCCACGATCCGAACATGCTCGACGACCCAGATGGGTCCGATGACCCAGACGGGCCTGACGAACTTGACGTACCTGGACGGGCCCCACGACTCAAACGTGCCCGACTACCCGATTGGGCCCGACTGTTTGGACGGGTCCGTTCGGGTCGTCTGGCCCGTCTGACTCGTTTGGCTTGTCCAGGTCGTCGGGCCCATTTGGGTCGTCCGGCCCGTTCGCGTCGTCTAGCCTGTTCGTGTTGTCGGGCCTGTCCGGGTTGTCGGGCCCATCCGGGTCATCCGGGCCTTAATGACACAAGTTTTAAAAAATTCAACTTAAATTTCTTTTATAAAAAAGGGATTATGGATTTTGAACTTGATCCAAATATTTGGATTGGATTTAAATCTTGATCCAAATATTTGGATCTGAATTTTAAAAAAATCCAAACTACTTTTGCTAAAAAAATAGATTGGGTCAAAAATCTAATCCAATTATTTGGATCTAAAATGGATGTGGATTGGATCATTAAAAATCCAATCCATGCCCACCCCTACTTTTATAAGAATGATAAGTAGTCGAAAGTCGAAAGGTGCGAAACATATAGATTTTAAGTACTTATCTATTAAATAAGAAGTGCAAAAACATAAAGTGTTAAATTGAGCATATTGGTACAAATTTAATAATAGCGGATTCATTAACTAAAGGTTTGTCATCCAAAACATTTGTTGGTCGTCTTGAAAGGATGAGTTTCTTAATAAGTCCTTGTTATAAATGTAATCTGGTATATATACATATACATAATAATGCTCTCTTTGTTTAACATTTGGAATTCAATTAGAGTTACATTTTTGTTCATTTATTTGTCATTTACAATAATATTGTTTTGTTTATATGGAATGTCAGAATGTATCTTTGAAAAAAAAATAAAGATACATATTATGGTTTAATTAAAGTAAAATTGAGTTAGATGATTTGTGATACATGAAAGGAACTATGTTGTTGAACAACTTGCAACCACCATGATCCATGTAACGTCCCATTTAATTTATAAACACAATTAAAGGAAACGTCACACATAAGATAGTAAAATCACGCAGTCCTGGGGTTCCCAACATCACCCCTACAAAACTAGGCACACCACGATGCCAACAAAAGTAGGATAACAGTTTAACTAAGAGTTTACAATCCAAAGACAACGAATACAGGGGCCATAGCCCTAAAGAAGACATCAAGAAGAGAAGTGTAAGATTCAGTCCAGACGGCTAA
>Ga0214542_1010700_pt1 | contig 13167 bp, 8 predicted proteins | sample CNSS1metaG_FD_160096 | JGI IMG/M metagenome (GOLD analysis project Ga0214542, IMG submission 160096) | Root nodule microbial communities from cowpea collected in UCLA plant growth center, Los Angeles, California, USA - CNSS1 | ecosystem: Host-associated > Plants > Roots > Nodule | place: USA...
AATAGTTAAGGAATTAATATTTTGACATATTTGACTTAGAACTTACTTCTAAGGAATTAGGGGTTAGTAAGCTTATGATGAGGATGTTTGAGCACGATAGAGAAATTGTGTAGGAAATATTGCGTTATAATGGTTCATGAAATCCAACCTTGATGAAGTGTTTCTTAAATTCTTTTATAACTTTAGTGTTTATTAATTTTACATGTTGTTCTTAAATTAAACCAATCTTTTACGTTGACATTATTGCTAAAATTAGTAAATAATCACACTTAGACAAATGAATACAAATCCCTTGGGAAAACGATACTTGGACTTCTATTTTTACTACTTGTAACGAATTGGTACACTTGCCAAAAAGTTAACAGCTGCATGAGGCAAAGCCGGGTTGAAGGGAAGAAGGATGAAAGACAGAAAAAATATTTAAGTCTACATAAAGATTTTGTTGGATAAACTTAAATAAGGGTAGTAGGAGGAATGAAAAGGACACGGGTGATTCTTAGTAATAATTATGGAGTTCATTAAATTATACTTTGACAGTAGTTGGATAGCTACCTTTAAGACTAAAAGTACATTAATAGTATTTTGTTAATAATTTGGTAATTGTATTAATTATGTTTTGGTAAAAGTTGTACTAAATATATGCAGTTGAAAGACTATGTTAAAATGTCTATAAATACTACTTGTACTATTAAATGTAAGACACAACACATCTTAATACACAAAGTATTAATATAGAAAAACTTGTTTGTCAACCATATTCGCAGAATTTGCAAGACAAAGGGTGCTCATGACTCAAACCCTTCATAATAAACGAAACTAAAATTGTCGAGTTCGTGTTTGCTCAAACATTTGTAGTCTCTGATTCACATATTGGACGTTAAAAAGTGGTGATCATAATCTATATTTGTCAAGAATCGAAACACTAATTTTTTATAGACTTTATTTTGGATCTTACTAAAACTTCATCTAATTTTATTTGAACCAACTCTTGTGTATTTAAGGTAATGTAATATCAGAAACATTTCGTGTTTTAATATTTTTTTATTATCTTACTAGTGTTTTTTCTATTTTAATATAACTTCATTATTTTTTTTTTCCTTTAAATTGGACGAAGTCTAGTTTGAACTACTTTTGTAACTAGAGTACTATGCACTACTTTTATTTATGATTAGATTTACTTAATTCACATGCAGGAGTTTTTTTAGTTGTCTCAACTAATACTTCATTTAATATTGACTAAACCCCCCCTAAGTTGATGGAATGAAATATTTATATTTGTCTTTGTTTTAATTGGATTTATTGTATAAGATTAAAATGAGTTATGTTATTATTTGTTTATGCTAATCTCCTGTGATTTATGAGAAAAGAAAGATGCGAAAGGTATGAAGCATGGTCCCGATGTATTGAGGTGAAAGAAGAAAGACTAATGATACTTTTGACATGTAAATTTTTTTTATGCTCATTTTATGTTATTCTTTATTTTTATTTTTCTATTTACAAATTCAAAAACTCACTTTTTTTTTTTATGATTATTGTACTTGTACGATGAGTTGTCAAATGAGTTTAATATATGTGAAAGTATCAAGAACTACAAATCACATTTACACTTTTATCTCTTATCCCTCTTTTCTATCATAGTGACACAAATAATATTTAGATCATTCACGTGAATTTGTTGGGCAATATTAAACTAGATAATTATCAATTATGTTGAAAAAAAGTTCAAACAATCGATTATGCGTGTAGACATAACTAATTATGTCTTTCTACTTTAGAATTGATTGTACTTGATGAGAAAATCAATTATGCACATGCCCAAAATCGATTCTGATTGTGTTGTGGACTTAGTGTCTTTCGTTAACCATAGATATTTACATTTTGATGTTTCATGTAAATAGATTATGACTTAATAATGTATGACGTTTATGTGCCTGAAGCATATCAGGAGGTGCACATTACAAATGCAATTAATTATGCTGAAAAATAACTCACGTTATAATCAATTATGTTACAGTATCTAACGTAGCGAAATTGATTATGTATATAACATGATAAATTATATCACAAATATTTTATTTTTGTTATATAATATAATAAAAATAGTAGAATATCAATAATAATACAAACAATAAAATAATAAAATAATAAGGCTTAAATATACATTTGGTTCCTATTTTTGTTGTTTTTATTTAATTTAGTCCCTATTTCGTTTTGAGTTCAGTTAGGTCTTCATTTTCGTCAAATTGTAGTCAATTAGGTCATTTTCACTAATGGTGTTTAAATAGTTAACGTTTTTTAATATACATGTCACATGTCAACTCCTTTTTTTATTAATTTTTTTTTAATTTCAAAAATATTGTCCACGTGTAGAGTCACAGTTGTGCCTAGGGATGGCAAAAATATCCATGCCCGCAGATAAAATCCGCGACGGATAGTTAATACTCGTGGGTATTTTAATATCCGCTTATAAACGGATCAGGTACAGGTATCATACTATTCGTATCCGCGTACCCGTTACCCGCAAAAAAATTAAAATTAAAATTTAATTTATATTTTATTAAGTTAAATTTAATTAAAATTAAAATTAGCAGTAATATTTTATTATGTCAAATTTAATTATAATTAAATTATAATTTAATTTAATTTAATTTAATTTTATATTTTATTTTTATAATTTTATATTAAACAATTTATAAAATATAATTTTTTTAAATATTTGCAGGTTTCAGGTATCCACGGGTACCCGCGGGTTTTAAAAATATCTGCGGTATTTTTGAAGCGGATACCCGGCGGATAAATAGGCGGGTAGCGGACGGATTTTTTTTTGCGGGTCGGGTTGCGGGTAGGCATTATCCGTGCTCGACCCGTTGCCATCCCTAGTTGTGCCACGTGTCAGTTTGTGGTAGTATTATTATTTTTTGTTCAATTTAGTCCCTATATTCGTTATTTTTTGTTCAATTTAGTCCCAATTTTTGTTAAATAAATTAATTTTTCCCCTTTCAAATTGACACTAAATTTAATCTATTTTATACAAATTATATTAATAATTTTTCTAAAATTGACATTTGAATTTATTATTTTTTAAATTCAATTATAAATTATTAAATTTAATTATAAATTGAATAAAATTTTTATATTTAATTTCTAAATAGAATATAATTATTTAAAATATTATAAGAATATAATTATTAATTTTTTTCTAATATTTATATTCTAAAATACTTTTAAAATTGATATAAAAATATTTTAAATATTCAAAATATTTTAGAAAAGTAAACTAATATTTGTAAAATTAACATTTAAATATAAAATATTTTAGATTTTAATATCTAAAATGCAATAAAAATATTAAATATTTTAAATTTAAATGTGAATTTGACAAATGTTAATATATATTTTTAAAATTTTAATAATTATATTTTAATAATATTTAAGTAATTATATTCTATTTAATAATTGAATCTAAGAATTATATTCAATTTATAATTAAATATTATAATTTATAATTGAATTTAAAAACTAACTAATAATAATGTTAATTTTAAAAAAAATTTATTTTAACAAAATTTAGGACTAAATTAAACAAAAATAACGAATATAGAGACTAAATTGAACAAAAATAACGAATATATAGACTAAATTGAACAAAAAAATAATACTACCACAAACTGACACGTGGTACAATTGTGACTTGACTCGTGGACAATTTTTTTAAAAATTAAAAAATTAAAAAATTAAAAAATTAAAAAAATAAAAAAATTTTAAAAAAGTAAAAAAAAAATCATAAAAAAAAACCAGGAATTGACACGTGACATGTACTGTTTAAAAAGTTAACTATTTACCATAATTTGACGAAAATGAAGACCTAATTGAACACAAAACGAAAATAGGGACCAAATTGAATAAAAACAACAAAATTAGGGACCAAATGTATATTTAAACCTAATAATAATAATAATAATAATAATAATAATAATAATAATAATAATAAATGATGATAACAATAAGAATAAAATAATAATTAATAATTAAAAAAATTAAAATCATAAATTAAATCAAATATATAAAATCGAAATTATTGTGGAACGATTCATTCTGAACTATTATTTATAGTTTGTTCAATAATTACTAATATTATTAATATTATGACTACTAATTCATGCATCAATATTAAAAAAATGGAGGAAGTATAACAATTAAATAATCATGAAAATTGAATTAGTAGAGCAATTATTCATTTTTCAAACGTAAATTCTTTATAATTTGTTCAATAATTTCTAATATTATTGATATTATGAATATTAAATCATAAATATCTTTTGACATTGATGTTAATGTATTGACAACATAAGAGAGGTTCATTCTCCATTTTTTTGCATCTCTGTGTATTACTTGAGCATATTTCTCTCTTCACATTATAATTATAGACATGTATCTTTCTGTTTGGAAAAAGAATGATGCATACACCAACATGATGCAGAACACATATTTTGTGTTTAGGTGTAATTTGTGTAAGCACATTTTGACAACAATTATGTTCAACTTTTTGAATCAAACATTGTGTTCCTAAAGAAATATTTTATTGGGATACAATAAACAGGTATAGATATACATTTTCTGCCACTGGCATATGAATGTCATGTTATGATGCTTGTACACAAGTAGATTTACTTCTTGTAGCAGCACTGCTAGTTGAGCAGCTCCACTTATTCACAACTTTACATGTAATGGCAGAAACAGTGGTGCGATAAATGCGACCAAACCAAACAGAGTGGGAGGAATTGAAAGTAAACTTTAAAGAATGCTTACAAGAGAAAGGTCACAAGGAAACAGAAGAACAATGGACAACAGAGGAGCCTTTGGGAACAGAGAGGACTTTCCCAAACCAACCAAGTTGACCCCACAGTTCTCCATCTGAATTCTTCTGCACTCCAATCTCAGCGCACCAAATCTCCATTTCTTTCCCATTCCCTTGGCACTCCCACACCACACACAATTTCCCACCCAAATCAGCCATGGTGGCTCCACACAGAAACCTAGGCAAACCCTTCTCCAACCCCTTCAACTCCTCCCACACCCCGCGCCCCACATCGAACCCTTTGATTTTCCCCAAATAGTCGTAGCAGTACAAAATACCCTCCACCACGCACGCCCTACCTCTCCACCCGAGATCCAATTCTCCCCCTACGCTCTCCCACGATCCGCTGCGCGGCTCGTACGCGATGCCGCCGCGGTCCGCCATCGCGTACACCTTGTCGCCGACGACCGCGCTGGCGTGCATCCACTTCTCTCGGACCTCGGAGGGGCTGGCCACCCTCTCCCAGCGCCCAACGTCGGGGTCCAGGACCTCCGCCCAGTGGGCGGAGCGGGACCACGTGTCAGCGACGCAGCCACCGAGGACGTAAATCTTTCCATCGAGGACCCCCGCGGCGGCGAACTCCCGCGCGACGCGCATGCTTGGACCCGGAAGCCAGCGGTGGAAGCGGCAGTCGAGGAGCCAGACGTGCGGGGAGGGGACATCGTTGATGGAGCCGCCGAGGACGTAGATGGTGGAGCCGAGGACGGCGTAGGCGGAGCCCACGGCGGGGGAGGGAATTGGGGGGAGGGGCGCTAAGAGGGGGCTAGGGAGCGTGCGGTGGAGCGTGAACCACTGGAGGGAGGAGGCGCGCGTGCGGAGAGTGAGGTAGAGGAAGGGTTGCGTGCAGTTGAGGAGGCAGCGCGTGGTGAAGAAGAGAGGGGTAGAGAGGAGGGTGCGGAAGGGTTTGGAAACGAGGGATAGGGTTGGGTGGTGACAGCGAGGGATGCGTGCTATGCAGTTCAAAGCGACGTCGTCTGGGAGGGACGGGATCAGGTTGTTGGGTGGTGTCTCTGCTTCTCCTTCTGAAGAAGAGGGTTCACACATGGCTTCTGTTGTTGTGGAAGGTTACTTTCCCAACACAACCTACTCTTCTATCTATTTTCTTTTTCTGCCATCTAAATGTGTCTTACAATCACATCCTTCATAAACAACTAAACTAATATTATTTTATTTTCAAATTTTATTTTTAAATAAATATAATATTTTATTATTAAAGAAAGTTACCAAATTACTTTTAAAATTGCTATTCATCCTATAATTTCTCTTTTATTCTTTATTTATTTAATTTTATGGATAGTTTGACTTTTGTTGTAATCTTTTAGAATATCCTCATGTGATGTGATTTGACTTATTTTGGGCTGTTTGCTTATGATTATTTTTTTACTCTATTAGCTTGGTTTTGTTTTTTAATTTTCCAAGCAGCACATTGTTCCCATTATTTATCCCAATAGCATGATTTTGTTGGTAGGTGAGAAATTTTTTGAAAAATATCCAATAGATATTATTTGAAAAAATGAAAAATAATTTTTTTTTTGTCTTTTTAAAATTTGTTGATTTTAGAATAGATTTTGTATTGTGTAGTAAGTTATTTTATGTGTAATTTGAAAATATTAAAGTCAATTTAATTAAATTTTTTTTACTTTGTTGATTAATTTCATTTTTATAATAGTGATTTTGGAAAAAAAAAATTATGAATTATAATAGAGGTAACTAAAGTAAAAATAATTAATATATAATGTTTAATGTGGTGTTGTATCGTTTATTTTTTAATGTTTATTAAATATTTTAAATTAAAAAAATTTGTTTGAAGTACGAATTATTTTTTATTTATATATTTATATTTTGATTTGTTTATAAGAATTTTATTGATAAAATATTTATTTTTACACAAAAATAAATAATGTAAAATTTATTGTTAGAATTTATAGTAGGTATTAAGTTTAAGGAAAATGATATATTAACATCCATTTATTGAGAACTTCACTCACAACTTGACGTTTTATTGTCACTTTCTATTTTTTTTTTAATTTTTTTTAATTTTCACGTTGGTTTTCTTTGGAAGCAAGCAAAAAGAGAAAAAACAAAAGGTGGAAATGCAAATTGGAAGGGAAAAAGCAGAAAGTGTGAAAGGATGTGTGAAACCACTGTGCAATATTTTTGGTTACCCATGGCTACATAAGTGCTAACCTATGGTATACATTTTGAACATGTGTGAAAGGATGTACAAAACTTATTTCAATTTTCACTCTCTTCATTATCAGTGGTGAGTATATGTTGGTGAGTCAAGGAATAAAATTTTTGTAATTTAATTAACAACATATGAATTCATTCCCTATGTGCCAACCCGTGACTTAATAAATGGTAACCCAGGTGCAATGTTTTGCACATGAATTTTTTCTTTCTTCAATAACTTCAATAGTGGCACTTTCATGCCTTGAGTTCATATGATAAAGTTAAATCTTCATACTCATATTCCTTCAAGTGAGTCTAGTTTGCCCCTATTTGTTGTTTGGAAAAGGAAAATAAAGGTGTATATATTTCTTCTTCACTACCAGTGTGCAGTATTTTTGCTTACCCATGGCTACATAAGTGCTAACCTGTGGTATACATTTTGAACATGTATGAAAGGATGTACAAAACTTATTTCAATCTTCACTCTCTTCATTACCAGTGTGGAGTATATGTTGGTGAGTCAAAGAATAAATCTTTTGTAATTTAATTAACAACATATGAATTCATTCGCTTACTATGTGCCAACCCGTGACTTAATAAATGCTAACCCCAGGTGCAATGTTTTGCACATGAATTTTTTCTTTCTTCAATAACTTCGATAATGACACTTTCATGCCTTGAGTTCATATGATAAAGTTAAATCTTCATACTCATATTCCTTCAAATGAGTCTAGTTTACCTCTATTTGTTGTTGGTGTATATATTTCTTCTTCACTACCAATGTGCAGTATTTTTGCTTACCCATGGCTACATAAGTGCTAATCTGTGGTATACATTTTGAACATGTATGAAAGGATGAACAAAACTTATTTCAATCTTCACTCTCTTCATTACCAGTGTGGAGTATATGTTGGTGAGTCAAAGAATAAATTTTTTGTAATTTAATTAACAACATATGAATTCATTCGCTTACTATGTGCCAACCCGTGACTTAATAAATGCTAACCCCAGGTGCAATGTTTTGCACATGAATTTTTTCTTTCTTCAATAACTTCGATAATGACACTTTCATGCCTTAAGTTCATATGATAAAGTTAAATCTTCATACTCATATTCCTTCAAATGAGTCTAGTTTACCCCTATTTGTTGTTGGTGTATATATTTCTTCTTCACTACCAATGTGCAGTATTTTTGCTTACCCATGGCTACATAAGTGCTAACTTGTTATATACATTTTGAACATGTGTGAAAGGATGTACAAAACCTATTTCAATCTTCACTATCTTCATTACCAGTGTGTATTATATGTTGGTGAGTCAAGTAATGAAATTTTCGTAATTTAATTAACAACATATGAATTCATCCCCTTACTATGTGCCAACTCGTGACATAATAAATGCTAACCCAGGTGCAATGCTTTGCACATGAATTTTTCTTTCTTCAATAACTTCAATAGTGACACTTTCATGCCTTGAGTTCATATGATAAAGTTAAATCTTCATACTCATATTCCTTCAGGTGAGTAGTGAGTGTAGTTTGCCCCTCTTTGTTGTTTAGAAAGGAAAATAAAGGTGTCTATATTTTTTGTTCACTACCACTACGCAGTATTTTTGCTTACCCATGCTACATAAGTGTTAACCTATGGTATACATTTTAAACATGTGTGAAAGGATGTACAAGATAGGAATTTAAATAGTTCTCTTGGATGTTGATGCCAAAGTGTTCCATGTCGAAGCATTGACAAGTCTTGTCCAAATTGCAGGGTGAGAGTAAATTTCTGAATTAAACATCTTCCTTGGCACATTATGACAAGGGTAATATAATAAATCAGCCTTGGCACCTCCCAATAAAGTTGATAAGTGTTGTCATAATTAGAAGGTGAAGTGAGACCATTTATTTCAAATATGCGTTAGCTTTTACAATGGTCAAACTAAATTTCTTAATTGGCACGTTGATACGATCCTATCCAGGAAAGAGTATGATCGTTTCTGAATTTAAACCCTCAAGGGGCACGACACGAATAAATCAGAGAAGAACGCGTCATAAGACAGAGATGGAGGACGCTATAATCTAGCAGATTGATAAGTCAAATGAAGATTCGCCACAAAGGTGTTAATCTTTGATAAGAACAGAGGCTTAAGCCAAGAACAAAGAGAACACTCTCTTTAATGAAATCAAATTCAATATATGACTAAAAGTTTTCTACATCAGTTTTTAGTACCTTTATTTATAGGCACATAAGTTTAAGCAAACATGCACACTACAAGAAGGTCCAAGCCCAAAACATAAAAGCATAAACTAATTATAAAAGAAAGCTCAAAACCCAAAAACATAAAACATAACTAATTTCTAAAAGAAAACCCAAAAGTTCATCTTCAAGTTCTTCTTGTATGGAATCTTGGGATAGTCCTCTATCATTCCCTCCTTCTTGAAGAGAATTAGTCCTCAAATTCGTACCACTTGAAGTTTAGGAAATAGACTTCTATCGTACCCTCCTTCTTAAAGAGAATTTGTCCTCAAATTCGTCTCACTTGAAGATTCTTTATCATTCTCCCCTGTTTGGAGAGAATTCGACTCGAATTCTGAAAGGTCCTCCCGGGTCAAATACGCAACTTATAATGATATATTTGATGGCCCTGCAGGTATTGCACATCGACCCCAATCTATCTTTCATAGGTACCGAAATGACTAGAATAGCACAAGGACTCAAACTTTCCTGAATCGATCCTTTGTCCATAAGTTGCGCCTCATGCTTTTGTATCTCTTTAGTTTCTTCTGTGTTACTCCTATAGGTTAGCCTATTAGGAAGGGATGCACCCTGAATGAGATCCATATTATACTCAGTACCCCTTTTAGGAGGTAAACCATGAGGGATGTCTTTAGGAAAGACATCATCATACTTTTTGAGAAGTTGCGTCATACCTAAAGACAAATAAGCTTGCACAGAAGAGAGACAAATATTGTTAGGCATAAGCAAATATAAGGGTTGGTTCTTAACCAACACTCTGTTTATTTCTTTTTCTCACAATAAAAGGCTTTTATCACTCCTTATTTTTTTACCTTCCTTTTTCTTGCCTTTTTCTGGAATTTTCTCTCTTCCTTCTTTTCTCTCTTGCTCTCTTCTCACGCTCATCTTAATTTGATCCTCACAAACTTCTCTAGGAGATAAAGGTGTTAGGGACACCTTCTGCCCCTTAAACAGGAAAGAATACTTATTGGTTAGACCATCATGGGTTACCTTTCTATCATATTGTCAAGGCCTCCCCAACAATAAGTGACTCGCCTCCATAGGTACCACATCACATACTACCTCATCGACATATTTACTGATAGAGAAAGTAATGTTCACCTGCTTATCTACCACCAATTCTCCATCCTCACTCAACCATTGCAAAGTATAAGGACTAGGGTGCATAGATGTCACCAAACCAAGCTTTTCCACTAGCCATTTACTAGCTACATTTGTACAACTTCCTCCATCAATGATGAGTGAACACACCTTTCCTTTAACCATACATCTAGAATGGAAAATATTTCTTCTTTGGGTCTCATCTTCCTCTTTATTCATACTACCCAACAACCTCCTAACCATCAAGAGATCTCCCTCCACAGGGGGGACTTCACACTCCTTTTCCTCCTCGTCACTACTAGATGATTCAGATGATTCACCTGCGGAAGGCTCACTAATGTACTCACCATTCACCAACAACATCATAGTTCTTCTATTGGGACATTCAGCTGCGATATGTCCTCTACCCAAACATTTAAAACATTTTATTGCACTAGAACGTGAAGAATCATTATTACTAGCTTGTGAAGTTACTTTACCATTTGAGGACTCCTTCTCCTTAGATTTAGGAATGGTAGAAGTAGCTTTCTCCTTCTTATATTTCTCTGTATCTCTCCATGAGGTGGATGACTTCCTATAGGCGCTTCGTCTCTTGAGCTGTTGTTCCACTCTGGTGGCTTGGTGAATAAGATACTTCAAGGTCTCATAATGGTGCATTTCCACCACATCTTGAATCTCCCTATTTAATCCATTCAAGAATCTAGCCATTGTAGCCATATGTGTTTCTTCCACTTCAGCTTTCATCAAGGTGACCTCCATCTCTTGAACATACTCTTCAACACTCTTATTTTCCTGTGTAAGTCATTGTAATTTGTTGAAGATCTGTTTTTTATAATAAGGAGGCACAAATCTTTCCTTCATAGCTACCTTTAATTACTCCCATGTAGAAATTGGCAACCGCCTTCCTCTAGCTATGTCCACGGTGATTTGATTCCACCAATTCATAGCATAGCCTTCAAACTCCAAGGAAGCCATAAGCACCTTATCATCATCCTCATAATCGCAAGAGTTGAAGATTTGGTCAAGCTTCATTTCCCATGCTAGGTAAGCTTCCGGGTCATTAGCTCCATTATCTTCTTCCACATCTTATCTCTTCGAGGTGTGTGGTTCCCGAACTCCTCTCGTCTTTGGCCTTGTCTTGGCCTAAAATCATACTCCTCCTCATCATTATCCCTCCTAAGCATGTGGTTACCAAATGCCTCACGTCTTTGGCCTCGCCGTGGCCTAAAAACATGTGTCGCTTCATCATTATGAGAAGAATGGTCTGAATCATCATGTCTCCTTCTTCTTCTCTCCACTCCCTCTAATCTCACGCTCACATCTTCATTAAACTTTTGGAGCCTTTCGAACTGTTGTTGATTGTGTTGTTGCATTTGATTCATTTGTAATGTGAGCTTATCAAGTGCAACCATGAGTGTCGTAGTCTTAGGTGAGACAAGATCACTATTCTGGGAAGAAGTCATGTCCTGCAAGAAAATGTTAGCAATAATATTTTTTTTTGACCTCACCACTCTACTAAGTGTTTCACTCAATTTTCCACTCGTGTATCACACATATAGGTTTTTTCTTGAATGTACTCTCTTGCCTTTTACCACTCAAATTCCCTTTAGTGCTTGGCAAAGAACTCTAGTAGCTTAAGGAAAGAGTGAACAAACAATGTGAAGAAAGTTGCGAGATCTAAATCTTGACTTAAGAGGACAAAGAAGATTCAAAACACTAGACAAAACTTCAAGGAATTGTAAAGACACAAAACAAGCAAATTAAAATTAGAAAATAATAGGACTACCAAAAAAAGATTTAAATGAGACAACACGGAGACTCTAAGAGAAAGACTGATTGCAAGTAAATATCAATAAACCAGAAATAAAATTGCAATCAAAGTTGTGTTGAACTCCCCCCTTTTTTTTTGGATCCTTCTTTTTCTACTTTTTTTTTCCAATATATATTTGTTTCCTTTTGACTTGATCCACAATATTTTTTTTAATTTATATTTTTTTTTGCAGTTCAACACAAAAACAAATTAAACAATTGAACCTTCAAACCCTCATACTCATGGAAATCAAAGTAAGGGCACTTGCAAATCCCAAACACAATAACAAATAATTTCCACGAATCAAATGTAGAAATACACAATTTAAATAGAGAACAAAAAAGAAAAGAAATACGCCAAAAAAAAATTCAACCAAATTGGAAACAACCTTAGGGGTTTTACTCCTTACAAAGGAAACAAACAAAATTTAAAACAAAACACAAAACAAGCAGACATTAAAAATTGTAATTTTTGTTTTGTTTCATATGACAGAAAAATAACATAGAAGAGGAAATTCAAACCAGAACCTTGCTTTAGATACCAGATGATACGATCCTATCCAGGAAAGAGTATGATCGTTTCTGAATTTGAACCCTCAAGAGGCACGACACGAATAAATTAGAGAAGAACGCGGAATAAGACAGAGATGGAGGACGCCATAATCTAGCAGATTGATAAGTCAAATGAAGATTCGCCACAAAGATGTTAATCTTTGATAAGAACCAGAGGCCTAAGCTAAGAACAAAGAGAACCCTCTCTTTAATGAAATCAAATTCAATATATGACTAAAATTTTTCTACATCAGTTTTTAGTACCTTTATTTATAGGCACATAAGTTTAAGCAAACCTAGACCCTACAAGAAGGCCCAAGCCCAAAACATAAAAGCATAAACTAATTATAAAAGAAAGCTCAAAACCCAAAACCCAAAAACATAAAACATAACTAATTTCTAAAAGAAAACCCAAAAGTTCATCTTC
>Ga0214542_1010703_pt1 | contig 13163 bp, 16 predicted proteins | sample CNSS1metaG_FD_160096 | JGI IMG/M metagenome (GOLD analysis project Ga0214542, IMG submission 160096) | Root nodule microbial communities from cowpea collected in UCLA plant growth center, Los Angeles, California, USA - CNSS1 | ecosystem: Host-associated > Plants > Roots > Nodule | place: USA...
TATTAATATATAGTGTTATCATAATATACATAAAATTAATATATTATTATATATAATTCATTATATATTATACATATAGTTAATATATTATTATTAGATATAATTTATTATATAATAGTAATTGTTATAATAGTTATAATTATAATTATTATATATATATATATAATTATTATAATATATATATATATAACGATTATTATATATGTTATCTTTATAAACGATTATATATAAAACAAATCAATTTTTATATACAGGGACAATAAAATAATTTTAAAGTTATTTTTTCTGCATTTCTCTTCATTTTAGAGTGTGTTAAAATATGTAACTCATGTGCAAATTTGTCCTCTCAAATCAGCACAAATCAGTAGAATCAAACACGTCCGCAATTTACTTTCCATCCGCATGAACAATATTCATGCATATCCAAACATAGCATAAGCGAAAACTACACTTTAAAGAAGCTCTCAATAGTCTTGCTTTGTACATCTTTCCCATCTGCACCATCCTTTGCTCACATATAGCATATGATTTTCGTAGGAGAAAACCACAACACAACAGATAACAACTAGTGAAATTTTAACAAGTTATATACTCAAGCATCCACCAGTGGCGGAATTTGAACAAAAATTTTAGGGGACCAAATTATATTTATTATATATAAATTTTTTTTAATTAATTTTTTTTTTCATTTCTTTATATCATTTTCTCTATTCAAAACAAGCACTCATGATAATAGAATCCAAACAATATGGCAATAATATATATGAAAGAGTAACATAAAGTTTATCATCAACAATAATATATTAAAAAAAAATAAAAGTTACCTTTAGTTAGAGTGCTCCTCTACGTTCTTTCAATGACTTCAAATCTTGAACAATTGAATCAGAACTGAAACTAGTTGCAATATTCCTTTTCATGAAAATCAACTCAATTACTTGTAACAATGAAAACATTTGAGCCAAGTCGTCCGCTTGGTTTTTTACTAAAAAGATAGCATAATAAGCAATATGCAACATCTTTTAATGGCGAATACTCTAACCACGAAGGAAATAAGTTAAATCATGTATATTGAAATCTTCTTGGATAATCCAGACAACGAATAATTTTCTAGATACATTTGATATGGACTGCATTTTAGATAAGCCCTTCATACCTCATCAATTTGATTTAGTGGGTATTGCCAAATTTAAATACGCTTCCCCGGATCACATTCTAAAGCATTTTCAAATTCATTATATGTAATTTAGGAACCTTAGAGAGTTGTTTTTTATTTTCTTCATTTTTTGTATTCTCATGAAGTTTCACAATTTTAGATGACGTAGATGCATTATTTTCATCTTCATCACAAGCCTTCCTCTTGAAAAAAGAATCAATTCTTTTATTCTTTACCATATTTTTTCTAATATAAATTTGTCACCTCTCACCTATTTACAAATAGATAAAATTATAAATATCCCAAATTAAATCTTAAAAAAAAGACTCAATATTTTAAGAAAACTAATAACTTCTAAATGATTAGCTTCCTTTACCTTAGAGTAGATTCCTAATCTTGCTCTTCCCTTACACAACTTTAAAGCCTAAAATAGCTCTATCTACACAAAGAAGAATTTGATCAACAATTAGAGCATGATTTTATTATCTCTAATAGATAGATATATGCCTAGAGCGTAGAAAAGCTACATACAAGAGGAAAACATATTGCTTCAAAAAAAATGGTAAAAAATGAACTTACTCAAAAGAATAAATTGTTCAGTCCAAAATTTTCCTTAACTTCTCAATTTTGCTATAGTGTAATTTGATTTTGAAAATAATAAGGAATTGATGGTGAAAATTGAGATGAAAATAAGAGGAGAGAAAGAGAAGGAGGCACGAAAAAAAAAAACAGAGAAATCAAATAAAGAAGTATCATAAATTATAATAGAGAAGGAAAACATGATTTTTTAAATTTTAAAAAAGCTTTTTCAAACCAAATTAATATAAATAAAGTAATAATATATAAATATTTTTTTTAAATATATTAAAAATAAAAAAAATCATTGGGGGAGCCATGGCTTCCCCCTGTCACACTTATGCAATTGAAATACCTCAAAAACATAAGGCTTTAATCATTTTATTTTCACACCTTTCATGAACTTAACTTAACGACAATTGTATCAACACATTTCAAAATATTCAAAGAACATTTATGCAATTGAAATGTTATTTTTAACATGTTTTTATTTCACAAGCTCAATAAGCTTATGACTTTTTGAGTTGTGGCACTTCATCTACCACTCAATTTGTGTTGTGCACTAAAAGCACTAAAATAATAACATTTAATGTTATAAAACATGACATTGTATGTTCAAGGTCAATGAAGTAGTAAGTTTTTCTTTAAATAGACATACATATCTATTATATTTTTCAAGTGACTTTAAGGCTTTTTACACAAGGACCAAAACCATGTAGTGATATGATCTGTTACTGATATAATTAACAACTATTAATGATGATTGCTTGAAAATTAGTTCAAACATATTTAAAATGAATATATATATATATATATATATATATATAACTTATTAAATAAGGATAAACTTTACTACATATGGAGCAATGTAAACTTGTTTATTTCCGTCAAGTATGACATTCTTGATGTACATTTTGTTGGAAATATTTTAGTATAATTTAAAAATAAATAATTAAAATAAAGTTTCTAGTGTTACTGAAGTTTTTATGAACTTTTAATCTTATGGGTTAATGTTATTTATGGTTAACGACTATATTTCTTATTACTATTTACTCTTGCGTCTCCCTTTTCTACCCATAAATACCACCTAGGTGCATGGGGAAAGACACAACAAAAATAACAAAGACACAACAAACACTAAAGTTTTCTCAAAAGTGTTATTCTTTTCTTCTATGTACTATCTCTTAAAATAATGGTGTTCATAAGGTTCAGAGATCCTTCGCTGTATTCAATTGATTTGACGGGTTATTGCATCTTAGGAGAGAAATGCATATGATTTTGTTGTGCCCTGTGCAATTTGGGCGTTTTCTCTCTAAGGATTCTTTTCTAAAATTAAAGACAATATAAAGGGGAAGATTGAAAACATTTGTTATGGACTAATGTGTTTGGTATGGTTATAATTAAACAAGTCTCAATTAAGCCTACAAATTTATGTCTATAATTGTTTTTTTATTTCTATTGGTAATAACAAATGAAATTATGGATAAATAAAATTCTGGTTCATTGAATAATTTTTTGTGATGTCTAAAGCTAATGTTTTTTCTATTATATTAATTTATGATTTAATATCTTACACTCTTTCATTTGATAAAGATGTTATAGATCATGGATATATTTTAAGTGTCTACTATAACTATAAGAAAACAAACTGGTAGGGATATTACCTAAATAACCCTACCTATATTGGCGACAACTGTTCATTTTCCTGGTTTATCAGACTTTTCCTCTGCCCCAGCCAATTTCCACTTTTTCTCTTCATGCAATGGTGCGAATACTGTGTATGAAATGACATCTTTCATTTCAGACTGCATTTTGATTTAAGAAGCTTCTAGGTAGTAGTTGGAGGTACATTTCATTTCTCTTCGTCTTCCATTCCGCTCATTTGAACCCTGATCGCTTTATTTTGCTCTTCTTTTGCTGGGTTTCTGAAGGTATTTTTTTAATCTTCAGTTCATTATTTCTTTTCGTTTTGCACTAGGTTTTCTTCTTTAACTCTTCCTGTTGTATTTTGTTATTTTTTGTTTCGATCATTCATAGGTTTTGGTGTTAAGGTCCCATTTTTTTACTTCTTCAAGTGATTTTTTCTTTCCATTACCTGTTATAACAGTTGTTTCTTTTTTTTATTTGTTGTTTCCTAATGTTTCGGGTTTGCTTCTTTCTTCGTTTGTTGTTTTGTTTCCATTTGTTCTTGCTTTTTGTCTACATCTTTGAAATGGGTATTTGATTGGTTTTATTTTTTTATATTGTGGTTTCCTGTTTGCTTTTGCTGGCCTTTGACGTATTTTTTGACTTCTTTAGCTTATTCATCGTTTTTGTTTTGCATTAGCATTCATCTTTAATCATTCCTGGTGCATTTTTGATTTTTGTTGTTCCGATCATTTATATGTTTTGGTGTAAAGGTCCTGTTTTTTTACTTCTTCATGTGATTCTTTCTTCCATTTTGCATTATCATTTTGTTTATGTACCCTATGAACTGTTTTAGCCGTTGGTTCTGTTTTTCTTTTCTGTGCCCTAATGCTTCAGGTATGGTGTTTGTTCATTTGTTGCTTTTTTTCCATTTAGCTTTTCAAAAGATGAGTTTATTTATGTTCTTTTTTTGTTATGTTTTGTGTTGGTTTTTAATATTGTGATTGTTTGGTATTGTACTGTTTTGGAGTACGTTTTTTCCCTTAGGTAGGTTGTAATGGCGAAGAAGTTCGATATGATCAAGTATATTGACGGTAAGAGGGAGACTCTAAAGTTGGGTGTTAGAGTATTTGATCACTGGTATGTTAATAACCGTGATTCCAGTGTGCACTTTGAGATGATCTTAATTGATCAAAAGGTACATATTTAATATTCCTTCCATTAATATTTTTTTGAAGGTGTTTAATTTGTATTTGTTTTTATTTGTGTTACATGTTTTTAGGGGGACAAGATACATTGTGTAGTTAAGAAGGAAGAATTTGATGTGTGGGATGACAAGTTGTTGGAGGGTGAAACATATATAATGCATAATTTCAAAATATTGAAGAATGATGGACAATATAGGGTTTGTGAACACCCTTTTAAACTACTTTTTATTGGAGCCACCTCTGTTAAGCCCCAACCTATTGCAAATATTCCGAAGAAGGTGTATGAATTTCAAAGTATATTGGAAGTAGTAGCTGGTAATTTCTGTGCGGATTTGTTGATTGGTATGTCGCACAGATGGAATCTTTTTATTTCACTGAATAATTTGTTATTATTATTTTTTGTTATTATTATTTCACTGAATAATTTTTTTTGTTATTTTTTTAGATTTGATTGGTTGGGTTGATAACGTTAAAAGTAAGTCGTAGTCTAAGAATGTTTAATCCAAGAATGTCATGTTTTCTTTGATGGACCTCAGGTAATGAAAAACAATTGTATTTATTTTTCATTTGAAATATATTCATGTATATTGATATTGATATTTTTATTGATTATTTATATTTTTATTGATTATTTTATTTGGGTTTTGAAATTTGTGATTTGCAACGGTGGTGTAGTTTGTTGTACATTATGGGATGATTATTGTAGGAAGTTTCTAGAAAGGTATTATGAGAAACCAGATTCCGAGAAGCTTGTGGTTATTCTTACTCAAGTCAAAGTTAAACCTGCAACGGGTACTTAATTTTCATTTTACTTATTTTTTATTATGAGTAATAATAATACTTATTATTTCTGTTGAACAGGAGAATGGCCAGTTTCAGTATCTAATACGTGGAATGGTACAAAGTTAATCATGGATGATGATGTTCCAGAGATTATTAAATTCAAAACATAATTAAAGGAGTAAGTTATAGAAATTTCGATTTGTATATGTTGTAATATAGTGATAATTATTTAATTATGTGTTTTTTCTATAATCAATTTTATTCTTATTGTTTTCTTGAATTGAATGTCAGAATATCTCCTGATGAATTGATGATGACCTAGTGTGGGAGTCAACTTACTCAGTCTTCCCAATATAGTGATGCAGATAGATTTGTGTATAAATGTTTAATGAAAGGTTAGTCTGAAATTCCATGCATAAAAAAATATATATATTTAAGGTTATTTATTATGTAAATTTGATTTCGTATTTTGTTAGATTTACTGTAATTTAGAATTGTTGTTTAATGTAGGAAATTATTTGTGCAACTGTCAGAACCACAGTTAAGTTCAATTTGGATAATGATGGCTGGTTCTACCTTCTTTGCAATCATTGCAATAAAAAGACTTATGAAACAAGATCTTTCAAATGCACGTATTGTGAAATGGAAAATGTCATGCCTATTTTCAAGTATGTAAATATTTCCTTCATATTGTTTTGTGTTGTTATAATTTTGGAATCTTATTTAGGTATAGGTTACAACTACAAGTTTGTGATGATTCATTTAATTTTGCCAACTTCTTTGTGTGGGATCAAGAGTGTAGAAGAATTATTGGTATATCAGCCGCAGATTTACAAAAGAAAATGGTTGAGGTAATCCTTTGCACTTAGACTATTTTATTTAATTTGTCATTCCAAAATAATGAAAATTATTTTTGTTTTTATTGCTAACTAGGTAGGTGAAGATGATCCAAAGTGCTTCCCTGATGATTTGGATGTAATGTTAGGTTGTACTTTCGCATTTAAAGTCTGAACCCAACCAAGAACTATATGTGCTTCTGTGATAAAAATGACTGACGTTCCAAATATAGTGAATCATGTAAAAAGTCTGATAGAACCGGTAGAAGTAATAACTTAATTAATATTGTGGTTGTTTTAATATGTTTTTCTTAAATTAAATCAATTTAACTTTTGTTGTTTTGTCATTTTATTTTTAATAGATTGCTGAGTGTAGTGATAAAAGCATGATTGATATTGAAGGTGACAGTTCTATTGGCATTGTAAGTACTTTTATTTACTAATCTACGAATTAGTTCTATTGGCATTGTAAGTTCTATTGACATTCAGTTTTTCAAAATTCATTAATTTGTTCATGTTGTTGTATTGTTAGACTGTTGAATTATATGGCAAAGCTGTATGTAATTTAGTAGTAGACCATGAAAATGACATAGTAAGTATCATATAATTTGAGCTTTCATAATCTGATAATTATTATTAATAAACAAATGTTAACAAAATTTAAATATTTCTACAGATGAGTTTAAGCGCAACAGCGGATAATGAACCTGAAAATGATGTATTGAAAACCCCAACTAAGAAAATTATGGCAACTAATATGGACTGCTGTGATTCCTCCCAGGACATTGATTCTGGCCAACTATCATCCACCAAGAGCATCAAAACTATTAAGAAGGAGAAGAATTAAGCTTCCTGTGTTGTTTGTCTGTTTTGAATTATTATGCTTTGTATTATTATAACTTCGAACTTTAATGGCATATTAAATACATTTAACTATGGTCATGCTGGATAACCTTCTTAATTGTTTAATTTTGGATTGGAAGGTCACTAAACTTTTGTTCTAAATATTTTCGATGCTTTAATATTTACATAACTTTGTTGGATAGGAATGTGAATTGTTATCTAAGTCGTGGTTGTAACTTTTTAATATTTACATAACGTTGTTGATCTTAGAAGATGAATTGAATATGCTAAAATGTTGATTATTTGAAGAATTAAATCCAATTTCAGATATATTTAATGCTTAAATTGTGTAAATTTATCAATAATTTACAGAATTAACAAAATAAAAATAAATAAATCAAATATTGTAGTCCAACATATAAAAGTTGATCAAAGTCATTTGAATTATTTAACGATTATATAGTTATAATACATTATAGATTTACTCAATGGTTTCTTACAATCGAATATGAACATTAAATCAAAACATGAAGTTATAATCGGTACATTTTCGTGATAAAATAGTTCACGACATTAAGCATAATATAAGTAATATGCTAGTGAAGTAGTAGTCCAACTATGAACAAAGGTTTCAAGTTTAAAAACATAACATAAAGTACTTAATGTCAACAAAACACTCAAACCAAAATAGAAACCCACTAAAGACAAAGTGCGTTTTTAAACTTTTACAACATTAATAGTTGTTGAACGTTGTTTATTGACCCCGAAGCGAATAACATCTCCAGCTTTGAATCCATTTTCCCAACAGAAGTACTTCCATCCACAAGTTAAATAGCATTCTGATGATCTTCTTTTGGTCCATCTTATTGTACATTTCAACGACCAACCAAAGAAGTTTCGAAGGTAATGGTTTTTCTTGTCCCTCACCAATGCAACCAAAGCAAACTGGGCATCCAAATACTAAAACAATAAAGTATATTACGACCAGAAAATATGTAGGGAGTATTACAAGACTTTAAGTTAGATAAATATACATACCAAGGAAGAACATTTAACGTCGTACTCAGTTAAAGTCTTCTCCATTGAGTAGTAAAACGAATTTTCATCATCACTCTCTACATTTCTAGCATCATCATTGACCGTTGGGGGTTGACTGTAAATTATTTCATCCCCTGTGAAAGTAAATATTCTAAACTGGAATTTGTAATCCCCCAAATAATTAAGATATATGACATGATCTTTATGTAATTCATAATAGGATATGATTTCTAGAATTCCATTGTTAACATAGATCCTTCCGGAGTATAATCCCTGAAAATAGACTTCGTGATTCTTCCCTAATGGATCAATCATATCTACTTTCATATATGTGTCTACGTTGTTGGACTTAAATGTTTGTCCCCAAAAGTGAGAAAAGCCATCGTGAAGTATAATGTATTGTTGTTTTGAACAATAAACAAAAGATATCACCACATATGTGAACAAGAATATGATTTAAAATGCAAAAAATTAAAACTTACTAGTTTCACTAGCAAATATACAGAGAAACACGTGAAGAACTTAACTGATTTGTGCGGTTTCAGAAAGGGATTGGATTTCTTTGGAATAGGGTAATCTATCTCATTAGTCTAAATCAAAAATTCTTAACTCAAAGAAGTTTTCTCCTAAATAACGGATGGTTAACAATGACATCTTTCCTATTTTATATAAGCTTACTACTTCAAATAAGACAGCAAATTTCCTTCACGCAGATTTGATTCATCCATTTCAATTGCTAACACATTTCCTTCAGGATCAATAAAGTTGAAGTTTTTAAGACGAATCTCCCTTTCCAAATAATAATAGAAGGTCAGTTCAATACCTATGTAATTCTACAAACAGAGCAAAAATTATGAAATCTTAAATAAAAATAAAATGTGATATGATATTGCATTAACAACATATCCATCTTATTTTCTATATGAATCATGTATTGCTTAAAGTATATGGTAATAACAAAATACAATCAACAGGAAACAAAAAACAAATACAATCAACAGGAAGCAAATAATCCAAAACATGTTCCTATCGAAAAGCAATAGGTAAAGGAATTCCCATACATAGTAAGGAAAAAATCATATGATTTCACCTAATATTAAAACGAAATATCTTTACCCACATTGATCAATCCCTTTTCAAAAAAATGAAGACTTTATCCGATAAATATCTGGATTCGTTCAGATTTTGAACCAAAACATATGAATGAATTGTAAAGAAATTACATAGTAAAAGAACTCTACCTTATCAGGGTTCAGAATGGACATCCAAAATGGGTGGAAGTTCCTCGAGCAGTTTCCAGAAGATGAAGCCATTTGAGTGGTAACTAGAATAGGGATTTCTTGGGATGGTAAACGACTGAAGAAGTGGTAATGTTAACGAAAACACACACACACACACACACACACACACATATATATATATATATATATATATATATATATATATATATTGAAAACTGACATTTTAGTTAATTTTTAGGAAAAACAATTTATTTCTCTGGAATTTGAAAAGGCTGCAAATTTAACTTCAAATATAAATTCTGATGCTTAAAACTAACAGTCATTAAATGCATGGCAAGAAATCACATAATTTTTCATAATTACTTTTTTTGTACTTTCGACTTTAAACCATACAACACTCATTCTTCTCACAAGCTTTTATTAATTTGACATGACAATTTACCATATCTTTGCATTAATAAAATAAGAAAAGAATTTTACTTTCGTGCCATTGCATTCTTTATAGCAGATGAAGGTTGTTCATCCATATATAACCAGAAAAAAATAAAATCTTTCAATGAAAGGGCATATTCATGGAAGAATGCAATTCAAAACAAAGCTGCAACATCTACTAAAAACTCAGAGGCTATTTAAATGGGTAAATGCTACTTCTTAATTCATTTATCATTTTATTGAGATAGATTAACTAATTATGTCATGTATTTAATTTTTTTGTTACAGGTACATCTACTAGATAAAAATTTTCTAATATATGATTGATAATATTATCCTACAATTCTTCTGCAAATGTAAGATTCAAAAGAAAAATGGTTATGAAACAGAAGAATATAAGCAACAAAAATGGGGAACAATGTTCAAACATAACCACAAACCAATCTAAGAGAAGAATGTTTACCCCACTTTGTGATGTCACAAGTCATTTTGTGAATAAATATATCAAAATAAACAATGCTTTACCAATACATGGTGCAGATAATGATTCAAATTCAGATAACAGATTCTTCAGAAGACAAAGTCTGTTGGAGAAGTTTAATATGGCAGCTTCAAGCCAGACAAAAGAAAATCAGTTACATTGTAATGTGGAATGCAGTTCTCACCAATCTTCAATACCTACTATTTCTTTGGGAAATTAACAAACAGCTCAGACCAATAGTAATGCAGTTACTGAATATGATATTGAAGGTATCATTAACGCATTTGGATTAATGAATATTTTTATTATATATAAATATAATAACTATGTCAAATTTGTTGAAATAATCATTGTAACTTCCATATTACAGAATTAGATAATGATGCAGATGAACACAATTCAATATCTGGAGGGACCTCGAATTCATCTACCTCAATACAAAGATACGAAATATAGTTCATTTTAAAGACCTTTTACAAATTCATTGTTTAAATGAAGATTATTAATAAAACGTGTGATGTCTCACTTTGTATGCAAATATAGGTGATGCAGTATTTATATGTAGAAACTGTAATGCAGCAATGTGGTACGAAGAAAGGATTGAGAAACATGCACATTCGGCTAATCCAAAATTCCATTTATGTTGCGGAAATGGCAAAGTACAGTTGCCTTTGTTGAAAGATCCACCTATTGTTTACAGAAGCTATTATTTGAATCAAATTCAAATGAATACAAAAATTATCAGCAAAATATCAAAACATATAGTATGATGTTTGCATTTACATCACCTGGGGCCAAAGTTGATAACAGTTATAACAATGGGCATGGTCCACCTAACCTGCGGATACAAGGCCAAGCTTGCCATAGGATTGGAAGTCTTCTTCCACTTGCAGGACAATTACCAAAATTTGCCCAACTCTACATCTACGATACTAAGAACGAAATTCATAATAGAATCCAATCACTAAGGTAAATGAATTGAATAATTTGCTTATATAATAGAACATTAAATCATATTACATTGCTAATTCATATCTTTGTATTTTCAGGAATCAAAACAAGATAGATGTGGAAATTGTGAAAAAACTGACACCAATGTTAGATGAGCATAATGTTCATGCAAAATCATTTCGAATGCTAAGAGATCGTTATAGAGAACAACAATTTGCTATTCTTAAACTGCGACTTATTGCTAACAGATTTAAAGATGGCGGGATATATAATATTCCAAATGTTTCTGAAGTAGTAGCATTGATAGTTGGTGATGTTGATTCTGTTTCACCAAGGGATATTATAATGGAAAACAAAAGTGGAAAACTACAAAGAATTAATGAGTTACATACTAGTTACTTAGGTTTTCAGTATCCTTTACTGTTCCCATATGGAGAAGATGGATATAGACACGATGTTAGCCATCGTGATACAACTATTTCAACCAACACAAAAGAAATCGACTGACAATTAGAGAATGGTTCTGTTTTAGAATTCATAGTAGACAAAATGAACCACAAACATTGCTAAGATCTAAGAGATTGTTTCAACAATTTGTGGTAAATGGTTATACTATGATAGAATCTGAGAGATTATCATTTGTTAGGAACAACCAATCAAAGCTATGAGTGGATAAGTACATCAACCTTTGTCAACCAAATTCCACTACAGAGCAAGAAGGATCAAACAAGGGTAAAAGAGTTGTGTTACCTTCGAATTTTGTTGGAAGCACTAGATTTATGAATCAACTATATTTTGATTGAATGGCTATTTGTAGTAATGTTGGATTTCCAGATTTATTTGTTACCTTTACATTCAATCCTAAATGGCCTGAAATAAGAAGGGCATTATCTAATCTGAATTTGACAGCAGCTGATAGGACAAACATAATCTCAAGGGTCTTTAGAATTAAATTTGGTCAATTGCTTGCAGACCTAACTAAGAATCACTTGATTGGTAGAGTTATTGCATGTAAGTAATTATCCACATTCTATTACTATGAAATAACTATTCTGAATATGTTTAAGTTAATTGTTTTTCCATTGACAGATATGTATACAATTGAATTCCAAAAACGTGGTCTGCCACATGCACATCTACTTCTTTTTCTGCACCCAAATAGCAAATATCCAACGGTAGATGACATTGACAAGGTAATATCAGCTGAAATACCATGCCCTATAGCGAATCCGAAATTACACCAATGTGTAAAAGAACATATGATTCATGGCCCATGTGGGATAGCAAACAAATCACTTTCGTGCATGAAGAATGGTAAATGCTCTCGGTTTTTTCCTAAAAAATTTCAAGCAACAACTACTATTTTTGAAGATGGTTTTCCTCACTACCGTAGGAGGGATAATTCCACGACGGTTATAAAGAATGATATTTCTTTAGATAACCATTATATTGTTCCATACAACCCGAAGTTGTTACTCAGATATCAAGCACATATAAATGTTGAATGGTGTAATAGAAGTACTTCTATAAAGTACCTATTCAAATACATTAATAAGGGCTATAACAGGACTACGACAACCATTGTCAATAATACTAATGAATCTACTGCATTACACGACCCTGTATATGAGATCAAATAATATCTTGATTGTATATATATATATATATATATATATCTGAGTGAAGTATGCTGGAGAATATTTTTGTTTCCCATTCATGGAAGGAATCTTGTCATAGAAAGACTGTACTTCCATCTTCCTGGAGAGCAATCTGTTTACTTCAATGATAATGATCATATTGAAGATATAATAGGGAAAGCAATTGTTGTTGAATCCATGTTCACAGGTGATGAAGGATTATCTTGTTTTCTTTTAGAGTTATGAATATGGTGAAGTTATTTAAGAAAGCTTTTTGAAAATTCCCACTGGACATTAAGATAGCAAGCTATCTAGATGTGAAGGTTCCTTTCACAAAGCTCAAGAGAAGAAGATGATG
>Ga0214542_1010707_pt1 | contig 13158 bp, 15 predicted proteins | sample CNSS1metaG_FD_160096 | JGI IMG/M metagenome (GOLD analysis project Ga0214542, IMG submission 160096) | Root nodule microbial communities from cowpea collected in UCLA plant growth center, Los Angeles, California, USA - CNSS1 | ecosystem: Host-associated > Plants > Roots > Nodule | place: USA...
TTGACTCTTTCTGAATGCTTTTCTGATTCACATGCATGTTGGGATATGATTTAGGCAATTTTGTTCTGTGAGCCTATAGCCAGATGAGCCTACCTTGAACTGTTTCCGTTGATACCTCTTTTTGAGCCTGCATACCCTTTCATTGTTCTACAGCTCATTACAAGCCCTTAGCCTGAAAAACCATGATTATTCCTACCTTAGGAAATTTTGGAGCTTTGGAATTGTTTTGAGAATGGGTGCTCAATTAAATGTGGTCACACACAACAAGTGTGGTAGTGCGCGCACTTGTTGTTGGTTCTTGGAATTGCTCATTTGTACACCAAAGTGGGATTTCAAAATTGTTGTTTCTCTGCATGTTCTTTGTATAGAAAAAGAAAAAAAAAAGAGAGAAAACAAAAAGAAAAGAAAAGAAAATAAAGAAAAGAAATAAAAAGGAGTTTGGATTTGAGCATTGTGTGAGAACCGAAGTTGGAAATGTTAGTGTTTGGGATTACTTTCATGATTGATTGAGACTTATTCCCCATTGCTCCTCTATTTCCTTGGTTGCTTAGCTACTTATCCATATGTTCCACACCTTGTCCTTGACCCCATTACAACCTTGAAAAGTCCTTCTAATCTTGACCTGCATGTGTTTCTGGTTTGGTTATTGGTTCTAGAGGCTTGCCAAGTCTGCTTGATGTTTTTTTTTTCAGGGGTGCTTTGAGAGTAAACAGTAGCCTAGAGATTTGAGTGATACAGTGCATATTTCGTGAGGTTATATTACTTTCAATTCTCTCTTTGAGCTTAACTGAACTGAGTACTTGACATGTTTTGAAATGCTTGGATGATGTTCATGGATACCTTGCAGCTTTTAATCCTACTGTGTTGGATGTGTTTCCATTTGTCTGTGTCGAGTCTATTTATCTTGTATCTTTATGTCTCTCTTGTTATATTTTTGATGTCCTTGCTTTGCTCTACTCTTTAATTTTGCCCAAGAGTGCAAAAGGGTCAGTGTGGTCGATTTTAATGAGTCATTATTTTTTTCCATTCCACTAGCCTTTGTGTACCCATTAGACAGTTGATTAGTGCTTAATTGTTCATCTTTAGAGTGTTTTTCATCTATTGACTTTATTGGACCACTGTTCCGAATTTGGACTAATTTCACATTATTTGACCTAATTTTTGTTTTTAATTATTTTTAGGTATTTGGGTGAAGCAATTTTGGAGCTTGGACGTCAATATTCAGTTGAAGAGAGTCACCACATCATTTCCACGTCAGCAAAGTCAATGGGTCAACATTTGAGGCCCAGAGTGGCATTTTTGTAATTCTGCAGCTCATAATGATAGTTTCGTAATTCTGAGTGGCAAGGGTGATATGACCACGAAATTAGGTCTGCATGGGGGAGACCAGCCGTTCCTTCTTCTTCCACTCTCTCTCAAACCTCCATTTTTGTTGTTTTTAAGCTTTGGAAGGTGACCCATGGTGGCACAAGCGATTTTTTCACGTTTTCCATTGGTTTTTCACGTTTTATGAGCCTTGGACAACACATTGAAGTTGTATTAACGTTTTCTACCATTTGGGTAACATTTATCTTGAAGTATTCTCATTTTTTGTTGCTGTTTTCGTTGTTGCCCCTTTCTTTCCTTGCTCATTTTCGATTCCTGCACCAATTTACGTTTTCTGCATCAATTTGCACTCATTTAGATGGTTGAATCAAAATTTATGTTTAAGCCTTATTCGGATTCCATGAGGAACTAAATTTGCATGTTGATTCTTTGCAGAGAACGGATTGAAACCTTAAGATTAGTGTTTTGTTCGGTGGAGTTATGTTAATCTCTCAATTCTAAATTTGCGTTGGGTTTAAATGAAGAAACCGTTCTATTTTTCTTAATTTACAGAGTGGAATCATTATGTGTTCATGCTTAGTGAACTGTAGCAGATTCATGGTTGTGTGCTTTGCTTAATTGCACTTGAATTCGAGTTCATTTGCGCTTAGTAATTAATTCGGGTCTCATTAGAGTTAATATAACAATTTTGAGTTGTAATCCGTGATTGGTGGATGTTCATTTGAAGCAAAGAATCAACGTTGTCTTTACATTGATTTTTACACGTATGCATTTAAGTTTTCAATTGTGCGTTGCATCCGTAAATCTGCCAAACCTCCCATGTGTTATTGTTGTGTTCATCTGGAAATTGAAGCTTTGAATGAAAATATTGGTCATTGGGAGACACCATGGTTCACTTTCATATACTGCATTTATTCTGATTTAATTTGGTGGGGTGCGACCTCTATCACCTTCTCTACCTCCATTAGAAGATTCTTCACCAGAGTCCACTCCAAGACGAGTAAGATCTTTGGTAGACATATACGAAACTTGCAATATGACCATGATTGACCCTAACTGCTATGAGGAAGCATCAAAGCAAGAAGTATGGGTCAAGGCTATGGAAGAAGAGGTTAAAATGATTGAGAAGAATAACACTTGGGAGCTATCGTAACTGTCCTAAAGGAAAAGACATCATTGAAGTGAAATGGGTATATAAAACAAAGCTCAATCTTGATGGAACTATACAAAAGCACAAGGCCATATTGCAAAAGGCTACTCACAACAACTAGGAATCGAATACAATGAGACATTTGCTCCAGTCGCACGACTAGATACAATAAGAGCTCTAATAGCCCATTTAGCACAAAAAGGATGGAACATCTATCAACTAGATGTAAAATTAGCCTTTCTAAATGGAGTGCTCGAAAAAGAGATTTATGTTGAACAACCTCAAGGCAATGAAGGCAATGAAGGCAATGAAGGCAAAGTACTAAGACTAAAAAAAGCCTTATACGACCTGAAGCAAGCTCCTCGAGCATGGTATAGCAAGATTGCTCAATACTTCATAGATCAAGGATTCCGGAGGAGCAAAAGTGAGCCAACACTATATATTAAAGCACAAGGTCAGTATCACCTCATTGTCTCCTTATATGTTGATGATCTTATCTATACAGGAAACAATTTGGAGATGATAAAAGAATTTAAAGAAGACATGATGAAGACATTTGAGATGACCGACCTTGGGTTGATGAACTATTTCCTCGGTATAGAGGTGAAACAACAAGAAGATGACATATTTATCTCTCAAAAGAAATATATTGAAGCCCTATTGAATAATTTCAAGATGTATGATTGTAAACCTGTTGCTACTCCATTGGTGGTAAACGATAAGCTATAAAAAGATGATGGAGCACAAGAAGCAGATGCATCACGCTACAGGAGTTTGATTGGAAGTCTCTTATATCTCACAGCCACAAGACCAGACATTATGTATGTTACAAGTCTTCTATCAAGATTCATGCAAAAGCCAAGTCAGATTCATTATGGAGTAGGGAAAAGAATTTTAAGATACCTACAAGGTACAAAGGAGTTTGGAATATGGTACAAAACCATGACTAACTCAAGGATCATTGGCTACACCGATAGTGATTGGGCATGATCAATAGATGACATGAAGAGCACCTCAGGCTATGCTTTCTCACTTGGATAAGGAATATTCTCTTGGCCATCAAAGAAGCAAGCAATTGTGGCACAATCAACAACTGAAGCAGAATACATGGCTGCTACGAAAGCAACGAGTCAAGCTATATGGCTTCGAAAGATATTCAAAGATATGGCAGAAAAACAAAGTGGACCTACTACAATCAACTGTGACAATAAATCAGTTATTGCAATGACAAACAACCCAGTACATCACAGTAGAACAAAACATATAACAATTAAATATCATTTCATCATAGAAGTAGAGACAAATATGAAGATCCAACTCGAGTACTGCAAATAGAAGACCAAATTGCAGATATTTTTACAAAGGCACTACCAAGACCAAGGTTTGAACTACTATGCGCTATGCTTGGAGTTACCGAATTTGCATCAAGGAGGAGTATTAAAGTGTAATGCAAATTCTAGAAGAATCTAGAAAATCCTAAGATAAAAAGTATTCAAATGTAATGAAAGTTCTAGAACAAAGTAGAAAAGCCTAAGATAGGAAGAAAATATCAAGAACACTCTACATAGGCAAAAATGTAGAACATTCCACACAAGTTGTGGCTAACACTTTCTAGAATACTCTATAGGTCTATAAATACTCATGTACTCAATCATTTGATATATGACAAGAACTAAGACCACATCTAACAAACCACTCACTCCTACAACTACATACTCCTTCCAACTACAACTTCCACATTCTACTATCTCCATAATTTTCTCTACCCCATCAAATATTCCTTTCACAACCTAAAAGTACTATCAACTAGGGACTGAAACTTCTAATTGCTTGGGCAAATCAGTTACACAGAGGCATATATAAAGGGATTATATCTATTCAACAAGAATAATAAGGAACTAATCCAAGATCAGGTCAAGTTTCATGTTCCAAGTAGCAAATGATAAAAAACATATGTACCTAGTTTAGTTGAGAGTAACAACAAGCAACATTTTTACTTTCAACTACTACTTCCTCAAGTTTTGGGTTTGATCCCAAAATAGACTCAAATTTATCTAGCGTTTCATTATATTTTCCATTCCTTCAACATTTAATCCAAAAACAGAGCACATAATAATAAGTGAGATTAGGGGTGGGCAAAAAATCTAATTTTCTTGATCCAATCCACTTTTGCTCCAATCCAATCCATTTATAATCCATTTTATTAAAAATCCAATCTATTTAAAATCAATTTAATGGATTTGGATTTCAATCTAATCTACATTTTATATATTTTATGGATTGGATATCCATTTTATAAATCAAGATTTTTAAATATGGATAATCCAAAAAATCCAATTCAAATTTTCAATTTAAATTTTTAGTTGGGTTAGACTAAAGGTTGAGATGGACTATGCTAAATTCAGACTTGGACGGGCCTTGCTCGACGACCTATACGAATCGGGCAAGCCCGACGACCATAAGAGGTTGGGTGGGCCTAAAGATATGAACGGGCTAGACGGGCACGACAAATTGAACGATTCGATCAGGCCCAACGATCCGAAAAATTTGAGTGAGCCCGATGACCCGAACGGGGTAGGCGGGCCAAATGATTTGATGAGCCAGGTCGACCCGAAGACCCGAACGGGCCACGCAAGTTCGAAGATCTGAACAAGTCAAGCGGGCCCAATGACCCGAATGGGTGAAGTGGGCTCAAAGAACCGAGCAGGTCAGGCAGGTCCGAAGACCCGTTTTTTTTTTTTTTTTTTTTAAAGGCGGGCCTGATGACCCGAACGAGTCATGCGGGCTCGAAGAATCGAACGGGTAAGGCAGACCCGAAGACCCGAAAGGGTCACGCGGACCCGAAGAACCGAACAGACCAGGCATGACCAATGACGAAAACAGGTCAAGCAGCCCAAAGACCCGAATGGGTCAAGCAGGCCCAAAGACCCGTCTGGGCCCGACCACACGGACGGGTACGACGACCGAACGGGCCCGACGACCCAGATGGGGCGGATGACCTGGACGGGCCCAGCGACCAGGACGGGCCCAACTACCCGGACGGGTCTGACGACCTCCATGGGCCTTACGACTCGGATGGGCACAACGACACGAACGGGCTCGACGACCCGGATGGGCCTGATGATTCGGACAGACCTGGCGACTTGGACAACCCAAACGGGCCGGACGACCCGGATGAGCCTAACGACCTACACGGGCCTTACGACCCGGATGGCACGATGACACGAACGGGCGCGTCAACCCAAACGGTCCCTACGACCCAAACGGGCTCAACGTCCTGGTTGGGCCTGACGACTCGGACGGGCCCTACGACCCAGATGGGCTCGACGTCCCTGTCCGGGTCATCGGGCCCATTCGGGTCGTCCGACCCGTTCGCATCGTCGAGCCTATTCGTGTTGTCGGGCCCGTCCGGGTTGTTCGGCCCGTCCGGGTCGTTGATCCCGTTCGGGTCGTCGGGCCCGTCTGGGTCGTCGAGCCCATTCGGGTCGTCGGGCCCGTCTGGGTCGTCGGGCCCATTCGGGTCATCTGGGCCTTAATGACATAAGTTTTAAAAAATTCAATTTAAATTTCTTTTATAAAAAATAGATTCTGGATTTTGAACTTGATCCGAATATTTGGATTGGATTTAAGTTTTGATCCAAAAATTTCGATATGGATTTTAAGATATCCAAACTACTTTTGCTAAAAAAATGGATTTGGGTCAAAAATTTAATCCAATTATTTGGATCTAAAATGAATGTGGATTGGATCATTAAAAATCCAATCCATGCCCACTCTTAAGTGAGATGACTTGTCAGACTTTTAAGTATGATGCAAATTAAGATTTTGACCACTGAGCAAGAAACACAGTTTGGAAGAAAAGACATCGTTACCCCAAGAATTTTCACAGTTTGTGGATGTGCAAGGCGAAGAGACCCCAAAAAATGATAAAGAGTGGCGGTGTAATAAAATAAAGTAAGGGAATAGGCCATTGTTGGTAGCCAAATCAGAATCTTGATTATGGGTTTATATTAAAATGTTTTCTCTTATTTCTTGACTTATAAGATCCTTTTGTTTAATTGAACGTGTTATTTTACTAATCGTGATATATTGACAACAATACTGCATGGTGAACTAGGTAATTACAACGCAGTTTGGTGACAATGAGTACGAGAAAAACATTGGCCAGTGAAGATTTTTTTTCATATACTAATATACGAAATTATGCTTTTTGCACACTATAATTTGTTATACAAGTGTTATCATCCAAAGTACAAGTTTATAAATGTACCTGTGCAGAAACAACATGTGGTCTGCTGCCGACGTTGGAGTGACGAGGAACAGAGATGTGAATTAGCATCATCATAAAGACGAGGTAGAGTTGGTGATATATATGGAAAAATATTAGCATCTTCATAAAGTCGATGAAGAGTTGGTAATATATATGGAAGAAGAGTGGCGTCGTCATAAAGCCGAGGTCAGAATAGTGATAAATTGAAGTTGTTGACAAAATTGCTGAAGGTGACGCTCAAAGATCGATGTAGGAAAAATCTTAGATTATGTAAAAGGGATATCATAATTGTTATTTAGGAAGATTTTATGGGAAGCATTTCAGTTGTTATTTATTAAATTATTTTTAGAAAGTTATTAGAAATATTTTATTGATATCTCATTATGTATATTTGTAACAGTTGTAACCAAATTTTAAAGCCTATAAATAAGAGTGTTACACCCATGGTCAAGGGAATAATTTATTTTGGCCTAAGTAAGTCATTAACTAAGGTTAAAATACCTCTTTCTTTTTGTTTTCGGTTGAGGGTTATTTTACACCTTTCTTTGACCGGAACATAGGCACCCACCGTGGGGTCCGATAAAACTCGATCCCAACTCCACCTAATCTAAACAGAGAAGTACATCACAGGAAGAAAAAATGAATTGAAATGCAGCTCAAGAAGGACCTACGTGACAACAGATTATGCAGAACGTCTTAGAGTTGCAGTGACAAAATGAGGAAACCAATTTATGAAATCCTTATTCACCATCTTTTCTATCTCTGTATTTGAAATTCTCCGTCCTCTAGATTGCCTTCGCAAATGATCTTTAAATTCCCTAACATTATATGTGAATGTATTACCAATAATACCATAAAAAACATTGTTTGAATAATTAGATTTATGGTTTATGCTAATACTTACTGAATATAAGGCTTAACTTCAGGACAATTAAATAACACATATCGATGTTCTTGAGTCTTCTCAACGGTTGACAACTCAAAAGTTGAAGAGCCACTTACTATTCTACCAATGGGTGGAAATAAGGTACTTAAATGACAATAATTTGTATTAGCATAATCATCCACACGTGAAGGTCTATTACTTCTTGTCTTCATCCTTCCATATATTGAGGAGCAAAAAGTTAGAACCTCTTGAGCATGGTATCCTTCAGCAATAGAACCTTCGGGTTGTGTCTTGTTTCGAACATAGGATTTCAAGTTTCCCAAATACCTATAACATGTTATGTTTGGACAATGAAACATTAGACTTTGAAATAAAATATAAAGGAGTGCTAGATATAGTTACCTTTCAATGGAATACATCCAACGGTAATGTACTGGACCTCCAAGTTTTGCCTCACCACTTAGGTGACAAGTTAAATGAACCATGATTGTAAAAAACGTAGGAGGGAATAACATTTCCAAATGGCAAAGAGTTTGAATCATGTGTGACTCTAGCTTATCAAGATCTAATTGAGCTAAGCTTTTGCCATATAATTGTCGAAAAAAGGAACGTAACTCTACTATCACTACAATCATTTTGGTAGAACATTACGTACGACAATAGGTAGTAATTGTTCCATAAGAATATGAGAATCATGACCTTTGAGACAAAAAATCTTTCCATTTTTCAAGTCAATACACCTTGAAATGTTACTTGAGTATCTATCAGGCATTTTAATATTTTTCGATGTTTGAAAAAATGTTTTTTTTCTTTGCTTTTGACAATGAAAACAAAGACGGTTGGAATATTCCTTTATCATCTGGCCAAAGTTCCTTCCTTATACCCATTTCTTTAAGAACCTTTCGAGCTTTAAGATAATCCTTTGATTTCTTAGGATCATTAAGTATAGTGTACAAAACATTGTCATAAACGTTCTTCTCAATATTTATCACATTTAGACAATGGCACAACAAATTAGTCATACACCATGGGTTCACAATTATTAATTCTTAAATAAGAACATATGTGGATTTATAGTTTACTCAATAAGGCAACCAATAAAAATCATTCCTACTAAACTTTAAGTAACATGGATATGTAATGTGGAAATCATAGTCCATGATCTCGCAGTTATGAAGTCAACAGTAGGCACATATTTTCACTTAAAGTTTAGTAAATAAGTCAATATCATTCATCCTTAACTATAACTAATGTGCAAATCATAAACCATGGGTTCACATATATTAAGTCTTAAGTAAGAAAATATGTGTTTAAAATTTAGTGCATAAGACAACACCAATATGTGAACTAAATTCAGGATCAGAAACTACTTCATGTGGACGCTGGTCTAGCCAAAGCATTTCACAAACAACAACAACCAAAATAAGAACACAAAATGTTAACCCCAACCTAAACAACCCACACTTCAAACAAAAACCCATGTACAACCTTTCATTTTACAAAAATAATCATCACAACCAATACAAAAAAATAAATAAAACTTACCGCCACGAAGCTTTCAAAGAAGCGACCCGCTTATATTCTATGACGAAGACAAAAGCCAGTGTCTAAAACCACTATTGTGACCACGCTCCTACACACTACAATAAAAATCGTTCATTTCCACGCAAATGATACGGAAACCGAACCAACGAACCTTTCGTACAATGAAAAAAATCGCACCTTTCTGGTGAAGATGAAGAACAAGAATACCAAGAAGAATACGGGGTTTTTACAATAATATGGATTGAAGAAGAAAAACAAAGTTTGAAGACAAAGATGAGAGGTTAAAGACAAAGATCAGCGGTTGAGGACAACGAAGAAGCTGCGCTTAACTTCAGCAATGAGCACTCGCGTTTTAACCCTCTCTACCTCCCCTTTCTTTCAAACAATGCAAATACTGAAATTAAAAAAAAAAAATCATGCAAGTGTCACGTAAGGTTACGAGAGGTTAGAATTTATATTTTTACTATATTATTATCCTTTGAAAATATAGACAATGGAAGGTTATTTTGAACTAGAAAAGTGGAATTGAGTTTATTTTTTATCCACTGTGACCTTGAAATTCAGTAGGTGGGAGAATGCCACTTTGCGAAAGTAAAGCATTTTACATAAAATGGAAGTTTCCTTTTCCCCTATTTTTATGTGGCAACGTGTGGTTGACATCAAACACAAATCTCAATCCCCTATTCTTATGAATAATGTTGAGTTGCTAATACCTTGATCTTGGTCGAGCTAGCAACAACATTCTTTCAAACTAAAACCAAAGTTGAAATGAAGAAATATATAAAACTTTTTAATTCTTTACCTTTTAGGAAAAAAATTGTAATTATGCCGAATGTTTTTAAGTGTATGTACATGTCAAAATTTGTAGATGAAATATGGGGTTGTCTATGAATGTGTTTTTGTTGGATATAGGTATGGATGGCCATTCAAATCATCTATATATATTCCTAACATTTTCTTGAAGAAGGTGATTGTGCTAAACATGTACCAAAAAATAGATAATATAAAATTTATCCCTTGTCAAGTTAATATATATAATTTCTGATATTTATTACCTTTTCTGTTTTAGCTTTTGTTAACCTTTCAATCTTCACACCTTTGAAAGATGTAAAGGAAACACCCACTATGTAGTAAACTGATGTAAGGAGTTAGATTACCTCAGTTATTTCATGCAAAAAATAAATAAAATTGTTCACTTCTTGAACTTAAATATATTACATAGAAATAATCATGTTGTCATAAACAAAAAACGAAAAAAAAAATTATTAATGATAATTATGACCTTCGTAATTTTACCTGAAAAAGATTAAGATTTCTTTGATGGAATGATGGTTGAGAAGAAATTTCTAGGCTGAAGTCTTTCCGTGGTTAGTCACTTGTTAGAAGCTTCCTCTTTCGAGACGAAGAATTTTCGCTGAAAAACATTGTTGAGTTTAATGGTTGAAGATCCTTCTTAAATACCCGACGATATCCATAATTCTTCACCACAACACGTACACCTTTAGGACTTTGAATCCAAGTAGCAAATTTAATTCCATGAATATCATGCATGGTATTTGGACGGCTGCTTAGAAGACGAGTCAGTTCCTGTTGAGAGTAAAACACTATAAACAAGTGATTTAATTCACCCGTCACCAGATCTGTCATGAAATGTATTCTAATTGATTCATACGATTCTTCCGACCCGTTGTTGATATTATTGACACCGTATACAATAGTATTGTCACAAAAATCATATATTTCACCTAAATAGCTAGGATCTTGGTGTGTGACAAATAGAGCACAAATGGCAACTCCAATCCAATTTGGGTCATCTATAACATCAGATAAGTCCATACTTATTGATGTATCTGCATTTTGTTTATTGAACCACTTTGGAATTTCACTTCTAGGAATAACAATTTTCATTTGAGGTGGCAAGTAAACCTGATTAAAGCAAATTCAGTTATACATAAATAGTGTACACAAAAAGTGAGACACGAAATAAAGGATGAAGTCATCACCTGAAGATTTTGCTTCATCCAAGAAAAAACCGTGCTATAACAGTGTTCCATATCTCTCAACTTGGGGCAATAAAAAATGTATAATCCCATGGACTCGTCAATTGGTCTTTCTTTTATTTTTGGAAGCTCGGGCAAATAATCCAGCTGCTTGCAGTGTTCCAAGTTCAGACAAAGAAGATTGTCAAGTTGCTTGATGGTGTTTGGCAGTGTCACAAATTTATTTCCCCCCAAATTTAATACTTTTAGACTACTTAAGTTCCCAATTTCATTTGGGATTTGAAGTAGACTACAAAAGCTTATGTCAAGATGCCACAAACACGGGAGAGGAAAAGACAAAGAAGACCATGACAAACCACATGAATGTTGAGGTTTTGGAGGGTAGAAAAAGTGGAATAGCGACATTAGAAGTTTGTATACAGAGGATGTTGGTAACTGGTTCATATTTGTATTTTTATCAACTTTCTCCAAATGTTTTGTGACCTTTGAGTCCCTTAACATCTTACTATTATGTAAATTTGAACAGCCGGAGAGATCTAATAACCGGAGAGAACTGATCCCCATCAGGATATTCAGATTAAGGACAAGATTTTTACAATTTTTCAAATTCAATTCTTCAAGTTGTCTTAGATTACCAATGGATGAATCAATGTGGACAACTTCTATGCATCCTTCAAGATCAAGATATTTAAGACATTCAACCTCACTTAAGTTTGGAACCACAATAAGATTTTTACAATGTCTCAAATTCAAACGACGAAGTTGCCTTAGAATACCAATGGATGGATGGATTTGGACTAGTTGTATGCATCCTTCAAGATAGAGATCCGTAAGACATGGACTCTCGCTTAAGTCTGGTAGCCCAATAAGATTTTTGGAGTGACTCAGATCCAGGATTCGCAGATTGGGCAGACACTATAAGAGAAACATAAGTCAGGAAAATTTTCATTTGACATTAAAAAGGTTAAAAGAGATAACCCTTAACTTTTTTAATTTGTGCATCTAGGAGACTAATGAAAAAAAAGTTAACCTTTCCCTCTTATTTTGTGTAAATATAAGTTGAAAAAATGTGAAGTATCTTTATATTTCACCATTTAAATTAAGACAAAAATTAAAAAAAAAAAACATGTAAAAGAAAGCTAACAAAATGTGAGATGGAGCATCTTTTTGTTTGTTTAAGAAAATAAAAATCTAAATACCAAAAATATATAGCACCTTTTTGCCTTCCCATAATTGTTTGATATTGCTATCATGCAGAAAAAGTTCTACAAGTTGATCTGGATGAAAAGTTGACGGGAAAGACATGCAAGGAAAGTGATCCCACTGTAGATATCTCAGTTCATTAGAAATGCAATCCAGAGTTCCAAAACAATTCACATCCCGAAGAATCAGCAACTCAAGGTGATTCATTTTTGAGAGAGCATCCACTTTTATTCTTTCTTTTAGAAACTCTTCTGGATATGGTTCAATAAATATAGCTTCAACATTTGTTGCTTCCTAAAACATTTTATACAGGAAAAAATCATTATCGTTTTTATATAATTTATAAATTTATGAAGAATGACAAGCTTAGAACATATTTTAAAGTTCGTTTACCTTGTTTGTTTTCATGACCTTCTGGAGATCCTTGTAATTCCATAACCTGCTCCACTTTCTTGGTTCTTTGGGTGCTTTTTCTCGGACAATACTCTTACCCAACTCTTTCAACAAGTCATGCATTTGAACACACTCATATTTATCATAACTTATGTGTGATTTCTCAATCAAAACTTTCATACCAATGTCAGGATAAAATTGTCGATAGCCTAGAAGTCGCATCACGTCTGACTTGCAAAAGTAACCTGAACTGTATATGAAACAAGCAATATCTAGAAATATTTGTTTCTCTAGATTCTCCAATCCATCAAAACTTATTCGCAACACATCCATGATATCTTTGCTTGGATTTTCTTTTATTCTAGTCAATGCACTTCTCCATTCA
>Ga0214542_1010708_pt1 | contig 13157 bp, 8 predicted proteins | sample CNSS1metaG_FD_160096 | JGI IMG/M metagenome (GOLD analysis project Ga0214542, IMG submission 160096) | Root nodule microbial communities from cowpea collected in UCLA plant growth center, Los Angeles, California, USA - CNSS1 | ecosystem: Host-associated > Plants > Roots > Nodule | place: USA...
GATTCAACTAAGTCAACTTAGGGAATCAAAAATAACAAATACAAATGAAAGGGATGAAGGATTAGTGAACTTCCTTTCTAAACATGCTTAGTCTTCTTAAGCATGTGCCTCCATCCTTGGTTGGGGTTAATCCTTCATCAGTTTTAGGCACAAGGGGTATTCACCCAACCACTCCCAAGGTAAGTCCCCTTCACGTCTATGATGGATCGAGCCCATAGACTAGGACCTCCTGCTACTCCTCCCGACATAATCCATTATACTTTATTACTGCAGAGAACAAATAAGATGAGTTAGCCACAAGTGTCACCTTACCATGTAGTCCGCTATCTCTTCAGTTGGCCTCTTCCCGGTTGATACATGTCAGCTTGAACCCAGGAGTGGTTACCAGCATAAGAGTCTCCGAAGCTCAAGTAAGTCAAAGCTCTCAAAGGGTCAAATCAGTGATTAATGAATGCGTACCTTTAATTACTGGGGTCCACGCGTATTTATAGAGCATTAATGATGTCTGATTATCTCATGGGCTTGGCCTTGACTTGGGCTCTAGCTTGGGCTATGAATGGGCCTGGGCCCTAACCCAAGCCCTTAAAACCTATTGAACGCAGGGGCTTCTATTTCACTAAGTTTATTGGAGTTGTCGGCCTGGGCTTTAATCTTATCGGGTTTGCTGGAGTAGCCGGCCTAGACCGGCTACCTACCTTGACGATGTGTGTAGGTTAGAAACGATACAAGTTAGGCTGACTCGGCCTAGGCTGAATGCTTGGTTGTCTTAGTACATGCATTGTTTTCTTATTTGTTCGAGTCAGGCTAGGTGTGGTACATACTCTATCTGAGTCTTAATGGTTATTAGGAGCGTCAAGATGCCACCAATATGAGTCCTCATGTCCTTACATTTGCTAAAACCATCTTCCTTAGAATTTCCCTTGAAATACTAACTCCAACACATTCACATACAGACCAATTCCACACAATTTCATCGCATTGACTATCATGCATAAGAATCACATACAAGACTAGCCATTATCACATCAATCCAAATAGTACAGCTTTATTTAATCAAAACAGGGAAGGAACTCAAATTCTGCAATAAATCTCGCTTAAGCTAGATGTTCTCGCCTAAGCTAGAGAGTTGTCTCGCGTAGGCGAGTTGCTCTCGCCTAGGCGAGACCTCTTATAGTGGCAATTCAATAATCCAAAGCGAATTCTTGCTCAGGCTAGGCTAGTTCGCTTAGACGAGAGGGTCTCTCGATCAAGCGACCCCAGTTCGCCTAGGCGAGTCTTCGCGCAATGACAGACGCAATTTTCTAATATTTTCGCTCAAGCGAGAGCTGCTCACCTGGGCGAGATTACTAGGATTTCTCATTTGTTCTTCACATGCAGAACCTCACAAATTCATCCAACACTCAATTTTACACAACAAACAGGTCCAAGCATCAATTAAGCACACGATCATACAATTCAATCACTCAGAAATACAATTTACACGAAAATTGAGTGAGGAGTTAGCTTCCCTTACCTTTTTGCCAAGAATTAGATTGGTGTAGTCAAGTGAATAGCAAGGGAGCAGAATTTTCAGTTTAACCTAAGAGGATCCATCATAAAGACAATGAGAATGAAGAATAACACGATCAGACCCATAATTCAAAGGTTAGCTAGTGAATTCTAGCTGGAATTGAACCCAATTTAAAGATGAAACCTACCTAGGAGAATGGGAGTTGCGGGAGGAATCTGCTGAGGGTCCTGTTGGGTTGGTTCTTCCAGAATCTGAGCATGAAATATTGAGACTGTGAGATGGCAACAAACAGAGAAGGGAGATTGGGAGAAAGTTGGGTTGCAGAGAAGCTGAGAGAGAGAGGGGTAGTGTTGTGTTTCTGTTTAAAGGTAGAAATTGAAAAAAGAAGGGTATCACAAAAATATTTTATCTTAAAAACATAATTTGATAAGTATTAAATGATTTTTAATTGAAATCTTGTGCCATAGAAAAAAAAGGTTATTAAAATATTACTAAAGTATCATTTTATAAAATTTAAAAAATAGAATTAACTAAAAAGCTTATAGTATAATTATATTTCAAAGATGAGAAATATTTAAAAATAGATAAATATTTTAAACAAAAAAATAAAAATAAAAAAGTTATTTATTTTATTTTATTGGATAAAAATTTAAATTTTTTTAATTGAAATCTTGTGACACAGAAAGAAGATACAAAAAAATATTAATAACATGAAGTTTTCTAAAAATCTTAAGGGAGAAATATTAAACAAATAGAAAATTTAAAAATCTTATAATAAAATTATATTAAAAAATGAGAAAAAATTAAAAAATACTGAAGCATTTTCAAAGTTTTTTAAATTCATAATAAAGAAAAACTATCTTTTTTAATTGTTTTGATAAATTTTTTTAGTTTCATAATTGAAATATTATAAAATAAAATAAAATAAGATAATGAAATATTAGTAAAATTATCATTGTTTAAAAAATAAAAAATATAAATATATAGAAACATTGAGAAATATTCAACCATAAATACATATTTAAAAAAGCTTTTTAAATTAAAAATAGAAAAGATTATTATTTTTTATTAAATTTGATAACATTTTAAGTTTTCTAATAGAAATATTATACTACAAGAAAGTCCTAATTACTTATGACTGTCCAATTATTTAAAAGAAATTACTGTAGACGTGGTTAAGCGTATATATTAGTTTTTAAAATCCTATAGTTGATTTGTTTATTGTTAGGTTACGTCAATAATTTTTTAACCTAATTGTACTTACAATTGTGGTAAGTTAGATTATAACACATTCTTTTCAGCTGTTAAAAAAGAAGAACAAAGTTGTGTATCATTTCATTTAAGTTGTTATTTTTTATTACTGGAAAATAATTTGTAATTTTATTAATAATTAAGAAAATATTATAGAATAAAATATTATTATAATAATGGTTGTGGTAATCATAATATATAAAACTTATTCATAAAATAAAATAAAAAATACCAAATTGGATGCATCATTTAATTTAATTTTTCAATGTTTATTACTTGACGTTATTGCATTACATTGATTGAATTTTATTTTCTAGTTATATCTTTTATCTTCTTACATCTTTAAAAGAATAACTTGTTATATCTTGAAAGAAAAAGAAAATCTTTTATCTTAAAAACATAATTTGATAAGTTTTAAATCATTTTTAATTGAAATCTTGTGCTATAAGAAAAAGTTAATAAAATATTACTAAAGTATGATTTTCTAAAATTTAAAAAATAGACTTAACTAAAAAGCTTATCGTATAATTATATTTCAAAAATGAGAAATATTTAAAAAAAGATATATATTTTAAAAATATTTTAAACTAAAAAATAAAAATAAAAAAGTTACTTTTTTATGTTATTGGATAAAAATTTTAATTGTTTTAATTGAAATCTTGTGATATAGAAAGAAGATAAGAAAAAATATTAATAACATCAAGTTTTCTAAAAATCTTACGGGAGAAATATTAAAAAAATAGAAAATTTAAAAATCTTATAATAGAATTATATTAAAAAATGAGACAAATTTAAAAAATACAGAAGCATTTTCAAAATATTTTAAATTCAAAATAAAGAAAAAGTATATTTTTTAATTGTTTTGATAAATTTTTTTAGTTTCATAATTGAAATATAATATTGTGAAACCCCCCTTTTAAAATTTTTCTCTTTGCTCTCTTTGTGGTGAATAGTCAAAAGGGCCAGCCACCTTCACTTCTCTCTTCAACTTTAAACACTCTCAAAGCTCTGCATTCTTAAACAATTTCCTCACCAGTTCTTTGATCTATGATCAGATTTTGGAAGCAATAGCCAAAATGAACCCTCTGCTGCATCCTCCCTCCACTCCTTACCTCCTAGGTATGCTCTTTTCTGTTCTGGCTCAATTCTAGCTCGAATTTACCGTTTAATCTCTGACTTCTGAGTCTAATGGTGAAATTCTCCCTTCTCTACGTCTTGGTGGTAAATCCTCTAGGTCAAATTGAGATTCCTGCCTCCTTGCAACTAGTTTGCCTCCACCAAACTCAATTTCTTAGAAAAAAGGTAAAGGAAGCTAACCTTCGCTAAAATTCGAGTGTATAGTATCCTTGAGTGCTTGAATGGTATGATCCTTGCTTGAATCGTTGTTTGAGAATTTCTTGTTGGTTGGAATTGGATTTTTACCTGATTTTCGTAGCTCTGCATGTGAAAAACAGTGTGGAATCCTGATACTCTCGCTTAGGCGAACAGCTCTCGCTTGAGCGAAAGTATCAAAGAGTTACCCCTGATACTGCACGAGGTCTCGCCTAGGCGAGCTGAAGTCGCCTAAGCGAGAAATCTTCTCGTCTAAGCGGACCAGTTTCGTCTGAGCGAGAACTCGCCCAGAATTTTGGGTTGCCCACTGTATGGGGTCTCGCCCAGGCGAGAGTAGTTCGCCTAAGTGAGACTACTCCCTAGTCTAGGCGAGATTGTCTAGCTTAAGCGAATTTCACTACAGAGTTATGTTCTTTATCTGTTATAGATACTCAAGAGCCTTATTTTAGTGAGATAATGTGATGTTTGCTTATGGTATGCTGGAAAACCGTGGTTTGTGATGTACGCATATAATTGTATGATGAAAGCTTGAGGAATGAAAGTGTGAAGGGGTGTGATGGAACTAGGATTTCAAGGGAAATTCTAGGAGAAGTATGTAGTGTATGTGTAAGCACTTAAGGACTCAGATTTGGTTGGCATCCTGACGCTCCAATAGTCCATTAAGACTCATGTAGAGTATGATGGACTATGTCGTGAGGAGTAGCAGGAGGTCTTAGTCTATGGACCCGATCTGTCATGGACGCGAAGGGGACTTACCTTGGGAGTGGTTAGGTTATAGCCCCTTGAGCCCAAACTCTGCAGAGTTTGGGAACCTTCACAGGTGCAAGCCACCAAGAGATCCAAAGTTGCTTACATAATCCGGATGTTGAGTCTAAGGTTATGTAACTATATTGTTCTGTGTTGGTCACTTAAATACCTATGATAAAGTGAAATTTCCTTACTGATAATTATAATTAAATTGCCTGATATATTTATATTGTTAGCTTACCCTTCTTGTCTTGGTTTGCCTTCTTTGTGTATGTTCTCTTTACGATGATCACCTACATTGTGGTGTGAGCAGGAAAGGATTAAGAAAAGGATACTCCCCTACAGGATCACAGTTGACTTACTGCTATGAGGCGTTTTGTAGACTTCTGTTTTGTGTAACTTTGGATTAAAGTCCCCTTTTGATTTTCTATCCGATCTTTCTCTAGTATAGACCATACTTATGCTTAAAGGTTCATATAGTTACTTGCATGAGTGTATTAAACTCGTGTATGCTTTATTCCAACTATCTGCTTGATAAATCATGATATAATATTCTGTTTAGTAGTTTGAAACTATTAAAATGGGATGTTACAAATATAATAAAAAAATAAGATAATGAAATATTAGTAAAATTATCATTGTCTAAAAAAATAAAAGATATAAATATATAGAAACATTAAGAAATATTCAACCATAAATACATATTTAAAAAAGCATTTTAAATTCAAAATAGAAAAGATTATTATTTTTATTAAATTTGATAACATTTTAAGTTTTCTAATTGAAATATTGTACTACAAGAAAGTCTTGATTACTTATAACTGACCAATTATTTAAAAGAAATGATTGTAGAGGTGGTTAAGCGTATATATTAGTTTTTAAAATGCTATATTTGATTTGTTCATTATTAGGCTACGTAAATAATTTTTTAACCTAATTGTACTCCAATTGTGGTAAGTTAGATTATAACACATTCTTTTCAATTGTTAAAAAAGAAGAACAAAGTGGTGTATCATGTGATATCCCATTTAAATAGATCAATTCTACTAAATAAAAACATCGCATAATTATAGAAATACAAGAGCAATCCGATGAACAGTGGACATAAGAAAATCCACTGTTACAATCATCCAAGAGAGTACTTTTAAAGGAGACTCAGGCACACTACAATGCCATGGACATAACAGGATCCAAAAGTTTAACAGTTTTGCCTAAGATATACTCCTAGAGCAAGGAATTACAATAGGCGCTAAGCCCACAAAACCACTCCTGAGAGTCACATACAACACTCCCACTAGACCGTGTCGCTACCACCATCAGGCCTATCTCCCGCATTATTCCCATCTGCTCCCACCAATAAGGTGATCATCGCAAAAGAGAAAATAGGACAAGAACATACATAAAAATGAAAGGGTAAGCTAGTGTAATTTAAATTTATCATATTATAACAGACAAGTGCTTAAACAGTCCAAGCATGCAACACAATAGGCACAAAGAATCATGTTATAGCAAACAAGTAGGACACTATGACTCAATTATCCGGATAAATATACTAGGATCAGATTCACTGGACGCTTACACTTGTGATGGCCTCTACTGCCTGCAGAGCCATTGCCAATGGGTTTCACCGTACCACACACAAGGTTATCCTTGAAGCATCTAACGCCATTATCCTGCCAAAGACTATGGCCTCCTGCCACTCTCACCACTTGGGTCAGTTTGCTCTACCTGAGACTCACTGACTCATTAGAGTTTCGGGATGCAGTCCTTACTTGAATCCTTATCCTAATATATATACACTACACGCCACCATGAGAGTTCCCCACGAGACTCATGGAATTATGCCTATCTCACACCAAATTCATGTTTCATGGCTTATACACCACCTTTATCTCAAACATCCAATTCTCATGCAAGGTCTCAACCATACAACCCAAAATCCATGTGCTATTCATGCCAACATACCAATTTCAGTTCATATGAATCAAACAACCATACCCATATACATACTTCATGGTTTAAAGAGGCAACTTATGCCAATCATGCAATAAATCACCCAAGCATACAAGGGAACAATGTTAGGACACAATTCAGCACCAGCCTCGCTCAAGCTAGGAGCCCTCGCTCAGGCGAGGGAAGTTGCCTCGCTTAAGCTATAGGCTCTCACTTAGGCGAGACTGCAATAGTGGCCCCTGTGAGATTTCACGAGCTCTCATTTAGGCGAGTCCTTCTTGCTTGAGCGAGACGGGGTGTCGCTCAAAACGCGAATGGGTCGCCTGGGCGAGCGCTCGCTTAGGCGAGAATATTAGTTCTCCCCCACTGTTCCACGTATGCAAGGTAGAAAAACCACACAAAGTAACATCCAGACTACCAGCCAATCATTTACACATGATTAATATACCATTCCAGCACCCAAAACACAGAACAACCCTTAAACATACAAAAATCGCTTTAGAACTTAAAACCTAAATTCCTTTATCTTTTTAGGCGCAAGAGAAGGGAGCAATAACTCAGAGAATGTAACCCAAGCACAACAGCTCCACCAGCTAAGATAGTGAACTGAAACAGAAACCCCAAGACCCAAAACGAGTATAAGAGGATGAAGCTTTAGAACTTAAAACCTAGCTTCCCTTATCTTTTTAGGCGCAAGAGAAGGGAGCAGTAACTCAGAGAATGTAACCCAGGCACAACAGCTCCACCAGCTAAGATAGTGAGCTGAAACAGAAACCCCAAGACCCAAAACGAGTATAAGAGGATGAACTCTAACGCAACTAAAGCGCCCAACTAGAAAGGGAAAGAAAGGCTATGGCAGACATGAGGAGTAACTTACTTGGAGACAGAACCACCGTATCTAGCTCGAAGATGAAATAATCTTTGAGCTCTAGTAGAGCTCTATCTGGAGTCTTAGGTGTTTGAGAGAGGGAGACAGCTTTTTAAAAAGGAGACAAGTGGAATAGTGAGTAGTTGGAAGGGGGTATTGGGGGTCCCTTTCTAGGCTGGCCTTGGGCCTACGAAAAGACCAGGCCCAACAAATTATAAGCTGGAAAAAGGGGGCTCACAATCTCCCCAACAACAAATTTTTTTGTCCCCGAAAAATAAGACTTACCAGAAAAGATGTGGATATGAATTCCTCATGTCCTCCTCTAGCTCCAAAGTAGAGTCAGCTGTCCTCCGGTGTAACACCCCCGGATCCTCTTAGGCTTACCAGGCATCCCACCTGCCACCCTCAAACCGGTTGTGTTAGGTCCGCAGCCCAATACACCCCAACCCATCACCCTTCTCCGTGCATTCATACCCGAGGAGGGGTAGCCAGGGATGTTACAAAAAAGTGCACTTTTTTTGTAACACCCTAGATCCTCTTGGGCTTACCAGGCATCCCACCTGCCACCCTCAAACCTGTTGTGTTAGGTCTGCAGCCCAATACACCCCAACCCATCACCCTTCTCCATCCATTCATATTGGGTGGGTTGTTACTAGTGGGAATCGAACCCCCAACCTGACCTTTAACACCTCTGGCTCACCAGTAGATGCTACCAGTTACTACAGCCCAATGCACCCCAACCCATCACCCTTCTCCGTCCATTCATACTGGGTGGGTTGTTGGTAGTGGGAATCGAACCCCCAACCTGACCTTTAACACCTCTGGCTCACCAGCAGATGCTACCAGCATAACTAGTAGCATATGCTGGTGAGCCAGAGGTGTTAAAGGTCAGGTTGGGGGTTCGATTCCCACTGCCAACAACCCACCCAATATGAATGGATGGAGAAGGGTGATGGGTTGGGGTGCATTGGGCTGTAGTAACCTGACAGCCTCTAGGACCCGAGGAGGGGTAGCCAGGGATGTTACATCCGGTCCCAGATGACCTTTACAAGACTGGTGGCTCTTCCCTTCCACTCCTTAACTTGGCGATCCTCTATAGCCACTGATTGTACCACTACCCGGAGATCCTCCCTAACTTGCACATCCTCCGCCTCCAGCACATGTGACAGGTCAAACACGTACTTTCTCAGTTGGGAGACATGGAAAATTGGGTGGGGATTAGCCAATTGGGGTGGCAATGCAATCTCATAAGCTATAGGCCTTATCCTTCTCAAGATCAGATATGGATCCAAGAACTTAGGAGACAGCTTCCTTGAGCGGATAGCCCTCCCCACATCAGTGGTCCAGGTCACCCTCAAGAATACATGTTCCCCAGCCTCAAACTCTAGGGGTCTTCTCCTCCGATCTGCATATGCTTTCTGCCGATTCTGAGATGCTTGCAACTTATCTCTCACCAACTGCACCTTCTATGTGATCTGTTGCAACAACTTAGGTCCTACCAAAATCGATTCACCATCCTAGTACCAACATAAGGAATCCTACAACTCCTCCCATATAAAGCCTCATAAGGCGCCATCCCTATACTCGCTTGGTAACTGTTGTTATAGGTGAACTCTACCAGCGGCAATACCTCATCCCAACTACCAAGGTGGTCCAAGATACATGTCCTCAACAAGTCCTCCAAGGAATGAATCACCCTCTCAGATTGGCCATCCGTCTAAAGATGATAGGCAAAACTCATCCTCAGCCTGCTACCCATAGCGACCTACAGCATGTGCCAGAACCTCGAAGTGAACTAGGGGTCTCTATCAAACACTATGCTACTAGGCACTCCATGAAGTCTCACTATCTCCCGGATGTAGAGCTGGGCCAACTTGGCCATAGACATTCTAAGATTCACTGCCAAGAAGTGAGCACTCTTTGTCAACTGACCCACCACCACCCATATAGCATCATGTCCTCTCACTGTGCGAGGCAAGTGGGTAACAAAATCCATAGGTATGTTATCCCACTTCCACACGGGAATATCCAAGGGCTGGAGTGTTCCACCGGGTTTCTGATGCTCCACCTTTGCCTTTTGACAAGTCAAACAGGCGGATACGAACTATGCAACCTCCTTCTTCATGCCTTGCCACCAAAAGTTATCCTTGAGGTCTTGGTACATCTTAGTCATGCCAGGGTGCAGACTAAAATGACTCTTGTGTCCCTCCTCAAGAACCAATCTCCTCAACTCAGCATCATCTGGCACAGAGACCCTACCTCTGAAACTCAACACACCATCACTACCCAAGGCGAACTCCTTGGCCTGATCCGATCCTAGTAGCTCTTTCACCTTTTGTAGACTAGCATCCCCCGCTTGCTTTTCCATAATCAAGCCAAGGAAGTCACTAGATATAGTTAAGGTGCTACATCTAATGAATTCTGGTTCCAACTCCACCTGAAGCTTCATGTCTCTGAAACTTTCAAGCAATTCCAACTCTTTAATCATCAAGTGTGCCACATGCACCGTCTTCCTACTCAATGTGTCAGCCACCACATTCGCCTTCCCCGGGTGATAAAGGAGCTCAAAGTCGTATTCCTTTAGGAACTCTATCCACCGCCTCTGCCTCATATTCAACTCCTTTTGATCAAAGAGGTACTTCAAATTCTTGTGGTCTCTAAACACACAGAACTGCGCACCGTACAAGTAGTGCCTCCAAATTTTCAAAGCAAAAACCACTGCCGCTAGTTCTAGATCATGAGTAGGGTAGTTCTTCTCATGAACTTTCAGCTGCCTTGAAGCATAGGCCACCACCTTCCTCTTTTGCATCAAGACGCAACCAAGACCCTGATGAGAGGCATCACAGTAAACCTCAAAGGGTTTACTCACATCCGGAATCACCAACACTGGAGCACTCATCAGTCTTTGCTTAAGCTCCCTGAAGCTCTCTTCACACCTATCAGTCCATGCAAAAGGTTGGTCCTTCCTTGTTAGATGTGTTAGGGGTGCTACTATCTTGGAGAAACCCTCAATAAACCTCCTGTAGTAGCCAGCTAGACCCACAAAGCTTTGAATCTCCGTCATGGACTTGGGACATTCCCACTGTATCACAACCTCCACCTTAGCTGGGTCTACAGCTATACCCTAGGCCGATATCACGTGCCCCAAGAACTGCACTTCCCTTATCCAGAAGTCGCACTTCGACAACTTGGCAAATAGTTGCTTCTCCCTCAGGATACCAAGCACTATCCTCATATGCTCGGTATGCTCCTCATGCGTCCTGGAGTAGATGAGAATGTCGTCTATGAAGACCACGACAAACTTATCTAAAAACGGTCGGAAGATCCGATTCATGTAATCCATGAACAAAGCTGGAGCATTGGTCACACCAAATGGCATAACCACATACTCGTAGTGCCCATATATGGATCTGTAAGCAATCTTCTCAACATCTTCTGCCTTCACCAGAATCTGATGATAACCCGATCGTAGATTAATCTTGGAGAACACTACCGCTCCATGCAGCTGATCCATCAAATCATCTATTCTTGGCAAGGGATACTTGTTTTTGATAGTCATCTTGTTCAATTGCCTATAGTCCACACACAACCTTGAGCTACCATCTTTCTTCTTTACTAGCAAATCAGGCGCTCCCCACGACGAAGCACTTGGCCGTATAAACTGCTTCTCAAGCAATTCCTCTATCTGCCTCTTTAACTCCACCAACTCCGTTGGAGCCATGCGGTAAGGAGCTATCGACACATGACCAACTCCTGGTACCAAGTCTATGGAGAACTCGACTTCTCTCCTAGGGGGTAAACCTGGCATCTCTTCGGGAAACACATCCTCAAATTCCCGGACCACGGGTATCAATGTTATTTTTTCCTCTTTCTCAACTTCCATCCTGGAAAAGATCATATAGCACTATGCGCCGTCCTGGATTTCCTTCATAACCCCATGGGAAGACAACAACTCAGGCTCCTCTGAGTTGGAGAACAACAACTTCTTCTCCTGATAGTCGATGAGAATGCGATTGGCAAAGAGCCAATCCATCCCCAAGATCACATCTAGCCCTTGCAGAAGGAGGCATATGAGATTGACTTTATACATGCGTCCCTCTACTTCCACTGGACACCTAGCACACACTACAGAAGTCCTAACCAACCTAGATGCCAAAGTAGATACCACGAGATCAAACTGTAGTTAACACACCAGCAGACCCAACTCTCGCACACAAGACTCTGACACAAAAGAGTGTGTCGCTCCATAATAAAAAAGCACGCAACAAGACTTGCCAAAAATCACACAATAACCAACGACGAGGTTACTTGAACCCGCTACCTCTGACCCCGTCATCGCATAGACCCTACTTAGGGCCTGAGGCCTGCTGCCTCCCCTCCTCTACTGAGTCTGACTCGGAGTCTGTGATGAAGGTCGTGCCACGGTCCTCCTCAAGGTCGGGCAGTCTTTGCCAAAGTGGCCCTCTCTACCACAATGGTTGCACCTGCGGAACTTGGATAGCTGCGGGCAAAAACTTTTCACATGCGGTCCTCTACAATGATGGCACTGGATCCTGTTGGGCGGGGAAGAAAAGCCTATAGACCCTTGAGGCTGTGGATGAGGCCTAGCATACGACTTCTTCTTCTCCTCAACTCTCAGCCTGGACCCAGATGATTCGCTAACCCTCTGTTGTGGCTACTGTTGGGCTTCTACCTCTACCTTCATTCGCTCCATGACTCTGGCTTTTTCCACCAAGGCCGAAATGTCCTTAATGGAAAGTGGGGCTACCATTCTCAAACTTCCTGCAATGCCACTCCTCATCGAGCGACATGGTGTAGAAACGCCCCAGATGCTTGAACCTCTCGGCGTACTCGGCCACTGACTTGTCCCCCTGTGTCAGCTGGAGGAACTCCACCTCCTTTACGTATCTCACGCTGTCTGGGAAGTATTCTGAAAGAAACCTCCTCTTGAAGGCCTCCCATGTGATCTCCTCATGCCTTTCTTCCATAACCAGCCTCATGCTGGCCCACCAATGCTCAACCTCTCTTGTGAGCATGTAGACAGTGAAAGCAAGTCTGCTCTCATTGGGGCATCTCTTCGCATCAAAGATGTGCTCCATATCCTTCATCCACTAGTCCGCCTGGTCAGGTGATGAAGGATTGACCCCATCCAAGGATGAAGGCACATGCTTAAGAAGACTAAGCATGTTTAGAAAGGAAGTTCACTAATCCTTCATCCCTTTCATTTGTGTTTGTTATTTTTTATTCCCTAAGTTGACTTAGTTGAATCAACTTTAGTTGACTTGTTGACCTTTGACTAGGTTTGACTTGTTGACTATAGTTGACTTGACTTAAGCCAACATGCTAATCTATGTTTATTTGCTTTTTAGGTTAATTAGAAGTAAGAAAGCAATGCTAGGTGGCGCATGGTGATTGGGGAGCATAAATGATGTGGATGAGAGAGTAAAGCAAAGGCATAAAGCATAAAGTAAAAGGCATAAAACAAGTGTACCTATG
>Ga0214542_1010709_pt1 | contig 13157 bp, 8 predicted proteins | sample CNSS1metaG_FD_160096 | JGI IMG/M metagenome (GOLD analysis project Ga0214542, IMG submission 160096) | Root nodule microbial communities from cowpea collected in UCLA plant growth center, Los Angeles, California, USA - CNSS1 | ecosystem: Host-associated > Plants > Roots > Nodule | place: USA...
AATAAAAATAAAATTATTAAAAAAAAAAAAAAATATTTATATATATATATATATATATATATATATATATATATATATATATATATATATATATAATAATAATAATAATAATAATAATAATAATAACTTAATTATGATATAAGTTAAGATGTAGGTTTTTTAAAGGTAAATCAAGCTTAATTGAATTTTACTTTAATAACATGTAAAATTATTTATTTAATGCAAATTATGAAAAATCATAATCATTCATAAGTCATTATTTACTAATCATGAAAATAATAAATCATTTTCATTTTAATTATAAAGACAAAATGAAAATTTAGATTTTATAACATTATTTGCCTATCTGTTGTTACTTTTCAGGTTCAATCAAGTCTATATATGTAAAAATTACATACATTGTTTGTCATGTTTTTTTTTTGTGTGAAACCATTGACTCTCGGCTCTGATTGTTTTTAATAATAAATTTGTAGTGTTATTTATTTTAAGAGATAAAGAAAAAATTGTAGTGTTATTTATTTTAAGAGATTGGAAGATAAATTTATGGATGTGATAAATAAAAAAGATGTTTTAATAAAATAAAATGTAATATTATAATTTTATCATAAGGTTAGAGTTAATTTAAAGTAAATTAAATTTGTCAAAATTAATTAAAAATAAAAGCTGGATAAATATTTTTTAGTAAAAAAAAATTAATAGTTGTAGTTATTATTATTATTATTATTATTATTATTATTATTATTATTATTATTAAATACACATGCATTTTTTTCTGATAATAAAAATTATTAATACTGTTATTATAAAATTTAATATAAGTAATTTTTATTACTTAATTATTTTAGAGATTTTCTATATTTTTGTATAAAAATATTTTTTTCATGTATATATATTTCTTTTTCAATTTTATTTTTTAAGTAATCATTATTTTAAATTAAAATAATTACCGCTACAACCCTTCAACAGATCAATTAGAAGTTACTAAAACATGTAAAAAACCAGAATTTAAGTAAACAAAATATTATTAAGTATTGTATTGATAACATTCCTTGAATGGGCGCAACCCATGGTACAATTGCCAACAATTCACTACAATGGACATCATGAACTGGGTTGTCTTCATAAATATTATCTGACACGTCATGCAAATTTGGTGACTTTCCATTTCCATCCCCACCAACTTGGGCTTCATCCTCAACTCCACTGTCATCTGAAATATCCACCACCGTGTTACCTTCATTTGCATGACCTTCATGTTCATGAAGTGCACCCAAATCTTCACCCACATCACGATCGCTTACATATGCATTTATTTCGGTATTGGAATGTGAAGTTTGGCCCTTATCATCACAAACATTCTCCTTTTCAACGGGCTTACTTTCATTCCCACTAAAGACCTCATCCTCCAAAATCTTCAATCTTTTCTTTATCTCCATTATTTCAATCTCATTGCTGTGAAATTTTTTTAACCAAACATCACTCGTATTGGACACCCCAGCTTCGTCACCAACTTCACTAACCCTATCACCACCTTCAGTAACGCCTGTAAGATTTAAAGCAACCCGAACAAGTTCATTACTTTGATCTTCTTCAGTCAAAGCCCAATTGAACATCATCTGCAATGTAATTTAACTAATGATTAAATAAAATGTTGTTACATTTAAAACTTCAGCAACCCAACTAAATCGATAAGGTATGAAAATTAAATAAAAAAACTAAATTACCTTCGGTTCAATGAATAGCCTCTCGATGCTTGAAGTCCTTAACTTCAAAGTTGGCCATCGTAAAATCCTGGGAAACACTATATCCCTATTATCTGCTCCCAATCCTAACCTCTCAAAAGCCCAAATCTAAAAATAACAAATGTTACATCATTCATATCAAAACACTAAACACAAAAAATATAAAATAGATCTAAAGATTCAAAGAGAATAAAATTCAGCGTACCTGCAAAACCACAACTGACCCTGCCAACGTGATGTTGTGGTCATTTTTTTTCTGGCTATGAACCCCATATGCACGACTTAATGAGTTAACCAAAAAACTGTGCATTGCACTCCCCCAATTGAACTTAACCAAACTATCAATATCATCTAATATTCTAAAAGGCATATTGCAATTTGAATTCCTAGGAAAATACAAGACGGCAAAGCACAACAATATATACAGACGACAAACATTATCTACATCATCATGCTCGGTTCCTATTACACTCGTAATCATGTTTGTTATCCCTTTAATACAAATTCTTTGACCACAAAAGAGTGAACCAACTAACCCACATCCATATGTATCAAATTGTACTTCTTCACCAACTACACCTAACCCCAGACTAAAACAAACATCAACAATAGATAAAGGTACAAGATGCTTCCATATGTGAAAGGATTGTTCACCGTCATCCCATCGCCGAAGTAGCTCAACTAGTAGAGGACTGCAGATATCTAGAGACCTCTCTAACTCCAGACACCATTTGAAAGGGGTGACTCCTATACGTCTACGGTGTCCATCAGTCAACACATTGTTTATCTCCACAATATGCTTTGTATCCACAAAATTTATCAGCCGAACCTTCCATTCAATTTTAACAATTTAACTAATGCTCAACAATGAAATTGTGATGCACAATATAACAATTAACAGCACTAACCCTGTCTTCTTCATCAACGTCTGGTTTTTTCCCATCTTTTTTCCCCTTTCGAACCATGCTGCAAAAACAACCTACACAAAATCAAATCAATACACACCAATTAAAAACCTACAACAATATTCAAAAACAAGCATTACTTTTACTTACACAGAAAAACCTACACAAATCAAAATTCGCCTTTCCTCTCGTTAAACGGCGCTGACAACTGTTAAAAAAAATCACTCAACGAACACAAACTCTTTTATTATCATAATACCCACACGAGCAAAAAAAAAAATAAATCACAACTTCATCTTGTTATACAATGCAGTAAGAATGTAATGCAGGAACGCCAAGGGTTTGGGCGTAAAGAAAACACAACCTTAAAAACGAACCGCGGACGTCCTTGTTCTACCGCTTTTTCCCTTCCCATGTTCGGATGTTTTTTAGGGGTTCCTTCTTCCACCAATGACCAGGCACACAAACAACACAACAAAGGTATACGAATAAAATTTGGAAAACCAAGCCTCCTCATTCTACCACTTCTTCCGCTGTCCAAGTTCCTTTCCTTCTTCTTCTGCTAACAACTTCGCATTTTGTACAACATTCAGGGTTGATTGGTTGAGTGAAAATATCACCGCTTGTACAAAAGCTGAAGGCACCGCACCGCTTCTTTGCTTCGAGTGGGTTCAGACCTGGTTCGCGCGTTCAGTGAAAAAAGCGTTCAGTGAGGGTTCAGTGAAAAAAATGAAAACTTTGGGTAACTGAGATGGATAGCGCGTGTCTCAGAAGCCGTCAGAATCGTCACCTCGTCCCTTCAGTTTCTATTTTCAAAAACAATTACTTTTTTTTCCACGTGTCAGTGCCACGTAGGCAGGTAAAAACCAGGTAAAAAAAACCAGGTTAGAGTATCATTTTCCTTTTACTTTCTCTAACTTTTTACCATACACCCTCCTTTTAAGAAAAAAGATATAGCATTTAATAATTTTATTTTGGAGTTATATTTTAATTAATTAATTTTAGTAAACAATAATAATTTATTTATTTATTAATAGGATAAATAAATGAATAAATTATCTTCATTTTAACATAACTAAATAATTTTTTATTTAAAAATACTGTTACATAATTTTCAAATATTATTTATATATATATATATATATATATATATATATTTATTGTATTAATTCTTTTAACTTTGATTCAGTCAGTCATAAAAATAATAAAACTATATATTTTTAATGTAATAAAAATACATATTTCGCTAGTAAAGAATAAAAATGTATATATTTTATTAAAAAAGGTCTAAGTGTATGTACCGTTTAATTAATTAATTAATAATTAAAATAATGATGGTGACGCACAGGCACAGCCGGTGAGGGCCGCCAAAGAACAAAACTCCTCGCTCATGCGGAAAGAAACATTCCATAGACCAACAAACTTTCATTTCAGTTATTTTTTTTATCAAACTCACACGAACTTCTTCACTCTCTACTTTCATTCCTTCAACACAATCAAGGGTTTCAACTTTGAACACAGCCATGGCCACTCTTCAGAGTTGGAGAAAAGCCTACGGCGCTCTCAAAGACACCACTAAAGTTGGTCTCGCTCATGTCAATAGCGATTATGCGGTATCATCTCTCAATTTCAATTTCAATTCCATATTCATCTTCGTTTTTTTCGTTCATTCTTATATCGAATGTGATTGAATTTTTTATTGATCGTTTTTCTGTTCATGTTATTAGGAGTTGGAAGTTGCCGTAGTCAAAGCAACCAACCACGTCGAGTGTCCTCCCAAAGAGAGACACCTTCGCAGTGCGTCACTCGTAATAATTGTTCATTTTGTTATTTTGTGGCTTTGAGTTTTTTTTTTTTTTGTTTATTTGTTTATTCTAAAATGATGAAACTGCATTCCTTGTAGAAATTTTGCTCGCAACTTCTGCTGTACGGCCTAGAGCTGATGTTGCGTGCTGCATTCATGCGCTTTCGCGACGGTTGGCGAAGACGCGAAACTGGACGGTATTTTAATTTTTTTTATTTTTGTGATTTGAATGCTTTTACGACGTGAAATGATTGTGATCATTGGCGTTTTTTTTTTTTAAATATAACCGTTTATGGTGTTTTTTATTTGAGAGTTATTGATTGTATCCCGCAGAGATGCTGATGTGTAAAGTGTTAAGAGCACCCTTTCTAATATATTTTTCCTAAAGTAGCATTCTCTTTCATAGAATAAAAACTTTTAAATTAGGTAGGAAATTCACTACAGAAGGTCATCCACCAGAATTTTGCGATTTTCCATAAATTTCAATCACCGAGTGTGTTCAAAGCATTTTGTTACTAGTATTTTCATCACTAATGGAAACGTGAAATTTGGTTGTTGCATATCAGTTTTTTTCAATTTGAAGTTGTTGCTCGCTGTGAAAAATTTGCCTTCTCTTTACGATTGTGGCTGTTACAGGATGTGAAGTGAATGTGAGGCTTTTAATTAAGAGTGAATATTTGGAAGTTATGCTTTTTCTTTGAGTATTGTTGACTCCTACAGAGATACTGACATGAAAATGTGAAATCTTACACTAATGGAAAAAAGAAATCAGTATGGATTTTCAAGCTAAGTGAATTTTGAACACTGTAGAGTTTAGTTCTCTATCTTCTTTTCTTTTTTCTGTACAGTAACATCAGACGGGATTTTATCCAAGGAGGGGTCAGTATGCAAGAAAATCAGTTTGTCTTTTGTGCTCGGAATGTAGTGAGGTTGTGTATGAGGATGCATAGAGTGTTATGCAGATATTAGAGGCATCTACGATTCTTTCTTAACAGGTGACGTTGATTGACTGAGGGAAATATATAATGCTTGGGATTCAAACTATGCAGATAAATTGACGAAATGCAGCAGGCATGATTTTTAGATTGTGTACACGATATTTTTTACCAGACAACAATTAGGGCAGTAATTTGTGGTATTTGAGGGTTGTGATGGAAAGTACCAAAGGAGCAAAACTTAAATATAGCAGAGATGAGATTTCCGAGATGTGGAAGACACAAGAAAAGATAAGATCGTAAATGAATTTTCTTAGAAGAAAGTGAGTGTTGCCTTTCAAGGAGCTTATTTGCCTGACATGGTTTCAATTAATAGCCCTATTAATAATATATGGCGGAGGAAGATTGGAAAAAACTTTCAAGAGAATTTTTTTAAGAGGACCTTGATCTAAGATGTGTCCAATTTTGTGATGAGGACTCATCATTTTGCATAACATCACTCTTCTTTATAGGGTTGTAAAGGCGACCACCTTCCTTTTCATGATGTAGTTGCAGTTGTGAAATTCAAAATCAATTGAATTTTGCGTCAAATTTGAACTATTGCGATGTTAAAATATTTGTTGTTTTACTGGAGCTTTGAATTCTTCATAACCTTATATAATATCTAGTATTCGTTTACTGCTCGCCGGGTCAAATAGATAATTTGTCTAATGGGTTTTTGAGTTTGTGCTTTGCAATATTGTTGTTATGAATGTATATATATGTTTTTTTCTTACATAACTTTCAATAATTGGTTGCTTTAGTCTAGTTATATAGCTTATAACCTTCTAATGGTTAAGTACGCTTATATTTCAATTCTTTTGGTCTTGCTAACAGGTGGCACTGAAAACATTAATCGTGATTCATAGGTTATTGAGAGAGGGTGATCCTACTCTTAGAGAAGAATTTCTTAATTTCTCACAGAGGGGGCGCATACTCCAACTTTCTAACTTCAGAGATGATTCTAGTCCAATAGGTTAATTCTTAACTCTGTCTTCATATTTTTGGGTTTAATTTATCTATTGATCCCTTTACGGTCTTGAAGTTTTTTTTTTTTTTTATTTGATCTCCGTGTATTAAAGCTTGTAATTGGGTCCATAGAGTCTAAGAAATTTCTAATTAGGTCTATTAAATGTAAAATCATTCATGAGCCATCCACCTACAAGCTTATAACCTTCCTATAAACTCTCTTTAGTACATTTCAATACTCCTAACGGAGAAGTTTATCAAAATAAACTCTTTCTTTAGCTTATTTTAGCAAGATTCACTGAAGCTTTTGAATAATCTCACATTTCATAAGAGCTTGAATAAGAACTAAGTTGTCTCTCATTTTGAATTATAATAGAATTGTAATGTTCTGAATGTATTGTGTGTAATGCAGACCACACAATATGTATTTATACTATTGAATAGAATCAATTACAATAAAGGCTCATAATAATATGGAATCAATCACCCTAATTTACGAGATTATGTAACGGTTGATTTACTAGAAATTTGTAACTATTGATTATATTCTAACACTCCCCCTCAAGCTGGATCATATATGTCATATGCACCAAGCTTATTACAAATGTACTCAACCCGAGGGTCTCTAAGGGACTTGGTGAATACATCAGCCAATTGATTGCTAGAGTTGACAAAATTAGTAGCAATTTCTCCATAGAGCACCTTTTCTTTAATGAAGTGACAATCAATTTCAATGTATTTGGTTCTTTCGTGGAAGACCGGGTTTGATGCAATGTGAAGTGCAGCTTGATTGTCACAAATAATCTTTGTTTCATGGATGTCCCTTAGTTTTAGTTGTAGTAGTAGTTGCCTGAGCCATGTAAGAATGCATGTTTAATATCTAGCTAATGAAGAGGCCAATGATGAATAGCAGCCATAGCTAGAAAGAGATGAACAAAAGTTATTTTAGCCACCGGAGAAAAGGTGTCCCCATAATCTAGACCAAAAATTTGTGTATATCCTTTGGCAACCAAACGAGCTTTTAACCGATCAATATGACTATCAAGTCCAATTTTCACTGTATAAACCCAACAACAACCAAAATTTTGCTTGCCAGGAGGTAAAGAAACAAGTTCCCATGTGCCATTAGAATGTAAGGCTGCCATCTCCTCTACCATTGCCTGACACCAATCGGGATCAGCCATGGCTTCACCTGTAGTCTTAGGAATACACACAGAATCCAAAGAAGAAACAAAGGAGAAATAGGATGGAGACAAACAATCATAACTAACGGTAAAAGCATAAAGATGGTTCGAATTACGAGAGGAACGAGTACCTTTTCGTATCTCAAAAGGAAGTTTAGGTGCAGGAGGCGTGGGCGGAGGGGCGATTGGAGCAGGAGATGATGCTTGAGGATTAGTAGTATGAATCACAATTGGAGTTTGAACTCGTCTATGGTATTGAAGCAAAGGACGTTGATGAGAAGGCGAGACTTCTAAAGATTCTACTGTAAGATTGACATCCAATATAGTAGAAGTGTAGAACGGGATTAGTCTCGAAAAAGGTGACATCAGTAGAAACTATATATCATTGAAGTTGAAGAGAAAAACAACGGTAGCCCTTTTGAAGGCATGAGTACCCAAAAAAAATACATTTGAGAGACTTGACAGAAAGTTTATCTTTACCTGGAGTAAGGTCATAGACAAAACATGTACAACCAAGGACACGAAGAGGAATGAAGTAAAGATCTTGTGTGAGATATGAGAGAGTGAGGAACCTCATTATTAAGGATGGAGGAAGGCATGCGGTTGATCAAATGACATGCTGTAAGAATGACATCTCCCCAGAGTCGAAGAGGAACGTTTTGGTGAAGAAGAAGGGTACGGGCAGTTTCAACCAAGTGTCGATTGAGGTGTGTGAGAACAAGATGTTTGATGGAGGATACCCTGTGAACTAAGAAAAGACTGAAACTGCGAAGACATATATTCATGAGCATTGTCAGTGCGTAAAATTTTAATAGTGGTCCCAAATTGATTTTGAATATCAGTCGAGAAACCTTGGAATATAGAAAAAACATCAAATGATTTTTTATTAAGAATAACCAAGTACATCAGGAGAAATCTTCAATGAAAGTAACGAAGTAATAAAAACTCAAAGAACAAACATGACTAGGACCCCAAATATCGGAGTGAACTAAAGCAAAAGGTGATGAAACGCTTTTATTAACTCAAGTACCATAGGTATGACGAGTGTGTTTTCCTAATTGACAAGACTCGCATTGAAAAGACGAATTGTAATAAAAACTAGGAAGCATAAGGTGCATTTTGGTAGGACTAGGATGACCTAAGCGTTGATGCTCAAGGGCTTGAGACGCAGTGGAGATACACGCAACCGATTGTGACAAATAGTATAATCCTCGAGACTCATGTCCTGCTCCAATCGTCTGTCCGATATGCCGATCTTGAACAAGAACATAATTATTAGCAAAAAGAACAAAGTAATTTTGGGTGCGAGTGAGCTTGGTTATGGAGATTAAATTAAAGAATATAAAGCACAAAATTTAAGGTAAGATTAGAAGAAGGTTGTGTTTGACCAATGCGATGAACTTTATTTTAGAGCCATTTGCCATGGTAACAGAAGGTAAAGAATCCAAATAAGTCAGTTGAGACAAAAAGGACTTGTTACCAAACATATGGTCAGAGTCAAGAATCCAAGGTCCAAGGTCCAAGGGAGGAGGACTGAGAAATACAGGCTACAGACGGCGGCGATAGGTTGTGTAGGTTGCATGACTGCCTTGTATTGGAGAAACTCATTATAGGCATCAACAAAAATTGAAACCTCATTTGCTGATTTTGGAGAAATGACCTAAACAATATTAGCTGTCTTGTGTTGTTGTCGTGCCTTTGTATGACATTCTACCTCAGTATGGCCATACTGTTGACAAAAATTGCAACGAGGACAGTGACCACGATATCCATCACGAATTCCACTTCGTCCACCCTGGTAGGAAGATTGGGAGTAAAAAGCAAAGGAATCAGTTGGGGGTACGGGAGAATGACCAAACATGTGAGGAACTAAGAGGCGAAGTAATTGTTCACTAACAGTGTCATAAGATGGAACAACCGTGCCAGATAAGATTTAATTGCGGACAAAATCAAACTTAGTAGGAAGTCCATCAAGTGCAAGAACCATAAAAAACTTGCCACGTTTTTCAGCGTGTTTGACTGCATCATTAGTGAAAGGCATGAGCGACTCAAAATCAGCAATTAAGTGATCAAGCTTACCAAGATATGTCTGTATATCATTATTTTCCAGCTTCACAATTATAAGGTTGGAGACAACGTTGTAAAGGCGATGAACATCATTGGAGTATACTCTCTTGGCTTTGTTCCAAACATCATAACAGGTAATAAAAGCGTGGTATTGAGGCTGCAATTTGACATCAATAGAGAACCAAAGAATGCTACACAAGGAGGCATCAATTTGTATCCATTGGGCTTGATCATTACTTGGAGTTTAATCCTAACTCAATCCCACAAAACTGGCTTGTAAGGTGAGGTTTGCACCTCACTTATATATTATGAAATTGCCTTATCTCTGGTCGATGTGTGACTTCCAACACACCCCATCACGCTGAGGTATATTCATCTCATGCGTGGGACTAGAAATTGGGTGGTCCGTTAGCAGCTTGATAGCGGGTGGAACAGAATGTCCAAGAAAGTTCGCTAGGATAGGCTCTAACTTGGCTCTGATAATACCATATAGAATTGTATATGTTCTGAATGTATTGTGTGTCTAATGCAGACCACACAATATGTATTTATACTATTGAATAGAATCAATTACAATAAAGACTCATAATAATATAGAATCAATCACCCTAATTTACAAGATTATGTAACGGTTGATTTCTTAGAAATGTGTAAGTGCTGATTATATTCTAACATGAATAATAACCTTAGGCGACTACATGGTACCGTTGCCTTTCTAACCATGTGGTGTTGAGGAGTTCTATCCTTTTCTTTTTTCTTTTCCTGGAGTTATAGGGGGGTTTAGTTAAGGGAGGAAAAGATAGAACAAAGAATTTAAAGAGTATGATATTGTGTATATTATATTGAGGTGATAAAAAAATACAAGAGACTAATTCTTAGTTATGTAAAACTCAGAATGTGTATGCAAAACTGTGTTTCTTCAGGAGAATGCTCTTATGCAGTTTAATACAAGCTACATGTTTCCTGTAAGTTAGCAAAAATGCGAGACATATATCAATCTTAAGTAAATAGAAAATAACAGATTGAAAAAGTTACAAATATACAACTGAAAAGACGTTGCTGCTTTAAATGTCCAGCAGCTACGCTATGAACTTTCTGGTTTTAAATCACCAGTAAACTGCCAGTTAATGCATGGAATCTGCCATAGTTGTCGGGAAACACTAGTAAGCACTAGAACTTATTCAAGAAGCAGAATTTCAGATCTTCAAACAGAGAAGTCGGGAAAATAAATTTGAGGTAGTATGAGCCATAGTTGTCATGAGTTAGCACTGGAATGATTGTTGAGAGAAATTACCGATAGTGTAATCCATAGCAAAGGAGGCACCACCAGAAGATTGTTAGTACGAGGTGAAATCACCACTAGTATAGTTCGTTTGTGGGAAAAGTATGGCATGGTAAAGACCTTTCACTGTACCCATCCTCAATGCTATGTTAGTTTTGTAAGAGAACAAGATAATAATCAGGACCAATTATCAAGTAGAGGTAATTGCCCCGAAGAATGTGAGGAAATGGGAAATCATACCAAATCCGCAGAAAAAGGAGAATCCGTCAGATATGATCACCAGCCCATGAGCCAAGCAGCCACGGGAGTGAACAGGGAGAGGGGGACTGAATTTGACTAGAGAGTGAATGAATGACTAGGGAAGACAATTGGAGTGAAGTGGTCAGAAAAGGGGGAAACACATTCCCATGTGCCACAACAAGGATGTACAAACCCGAAACAGCAACTGCAAAAGGAGAGATGGTGGTGGATAAAGAAGTCCAATTGGACAGGGTGAGATCAGATCAGAACTGAGACCCGTAACAGTCGAAAGATTAATGGATGCAATCTTATACACGGCTGAAAGGAGATGTGCGGGTGTTGGCTTAGGATCTTCAGATTGTACGTGTAAGCCTGTGTGAAACATCTGATAGTGAAAGCAAGCTGCTGCTGATAGATATGAAAGGACAGACAAGATGATGTCGGACTTAGAAGAAAATATAGGGTTTGAGCAGCTGGAATTTGTCCTCATTTAACAGGGAAGCAGAAGATAGTTGCTACAAAGTGAAGTTCGGTGAAATAGAGTAAACCATAGAGAACTGGGTAGTTGAATAGTAGCAGGACAGATTGCAAAAAATGGAACCTCTCTAATACCTGTTCAAAATACAGGGTTTAGTCAGGGAAGGTGGGAAAGAGAGAAAAAAAAAACACGTTGGATACTATGATCCTGTGTTATATTTACATTAGTACTAGACTTATAGTCCTAATTAACTAGAATAAAGAACCAAGCGAAGAAATATAGTGAAACATGAAACCACTATTTAGAGATCATATGAGATACTCTAGGTAATTTTGGAACTATAAACATATTGTGTGATATTTTCTGGCAATTTGTTGGTGGGTAATGTGTAAATGCCGTAGTGAGCGCTCTTTGAAACTTAAGATCTCTCCTGACTTTGGTTAGTCTCCAGGACGATCCAACTAGCCTAAACTACTTTGTATAAACAGAAAGTTATATTTTAACAGGTGGGCTTATCCGGTGCACTGTTTACAGTTCAAGCCCAAATGGCTCTTAGGTAGCAGGGTGCTTGAGTTGCACAATACAGTTCAAGCTTTTGGGAACTTTGGTCATTTACTTCAAGTTCCTTACTGTTGTCGTAAGAAATTTCTAATTGTAAGCTAGATTTGATGACCTAATTAGAAAACTTTTAAACGTTGAGGATCCAGTAAATTTATAATTGGTTCCTTTTGTTTCACGAAATTTTAAATGGTTTCTTGGATTCAGCATACCCTTAACAGTTCTTTAGCAGAACTACAGAACAAAAGGGATCCAATCCAACTAGAACTTTTGAAATTTACAGACCCAATTAACAACTTACAAATTATAAATACCTTATTGGAAATCCCTAAATATTGCAGGGACCTATAGATCAGTTTAATCCTTTTTAACTACGGTTGAAGCTTTAACAAATTATCTTAGATTTATGTTTTTGTTTCAATAACTTAGTTGCGTAATTTGACTGAGATGTCATTTGCTTGCAGCTTGGGATTGTTCTGCCTGGGTTCGTACTTATGCATTATACTTGGAAGAAAGACTTGAATGTTTCTCGATTCTGAAGTATGATATTGAAGCTGAGCGTCTACCTAAGCCTGTTGCTGGTCAAGACAAGGTAATTTTCGCTCTCTCGGATAAAATAAGAGATTTATTGCAATTAAGTGAGTTGCAAGGTAATTTTATTAAATTGTGATTATATTTTTGTGATATCTAATCCAATAAAGTAAAAAGCATCATCTATATGACAGTTTTTGCCTGGAAAAATAAATACAAAATCTAACTACCTCCTTTAAATGTGCAAGTGTATATCTTTTATATTTTATTGCTTGTTCTTTAGATTCTCAGACTTGCATGACTGTTTTAAATATACTCAGAAGTTTGTTATGTTAGTGTATGTTGTTGCTTGCTTGCTGGCCAGACTTACATACATACGTACATATACATATACATATATATATATATATATATATATATATA
>Ga0214542_1010711_pt1 | contig 13150 bp, 14 predicted proteins | sample CNSS1metaG_FD_160096 | JGI IMG/M metagenome (GOLD analysis project Ga0214542, IMG submission 160096) | Root nodule microbial communities from cowpea collected in UCLA plant growth center, Los Angeles, California, USA - CNSS1 | ecosystem: Host-associated > Plants > Roots > Nodule | place: USA...
GCACACACCATAGTTAGCTCTTTTGTCTCTCATTTTTTGTAACCTTATTTGACCTAGTTTCTAGAAGCTAGGGTTAGGTTTTTGTAGAGACATCCTTAGGTATCTTTTATTTGCTTAGAGGCCCCTAGACTCTTCTATATAACGGGTGCTCCTAAACATGTAAAAGGGTTGAATATTTTGAAGTAAAAACACTCTTGTGTCTCAACCATTTGTGAGAGTTTCCTCCCTTGGGAGTGAAACTTTTTGCCTAGCCTTGTAGTGGCGTGCTTCTCACATTTTTACCATTTCTTTCCTTTGCATTTTATGTTTTCTTCTTCCTTTAATTGTTCTTGGTTTTCTATGGTTTATGTGCTTTCCATTTCCTTGTCATTTTTAATCAATCCATCATCTTCTTCTCTTGAGCTTTGTGAAAGGAACCTTCACATCTAGATAGCTTGCTATCTTAATGTCCAGTGGGGATTTCACTTAGCTTTCTTAATCAACTCACACCATATTCAATATTCTTAAAAAGGAACAAGATAATCCTTCATCAGCACCTCAAGCAGCTCATCTGGCCATTTCCCTTTTGCTCCGTCTAGTCGTTTCTTGAGTTGGCCAAGGAGAACCTTGTTTGCAACCTCCGCTTGGCCGTTCGTTTGCGAGTGCTCGATGGAGCTTGTGATGTGTGTTATTTTCAAGTCGCAATAGAACTCAGCGAGACTTTTATCTATGAATTGGCGGTCGTTGTCAGTTATGATTGTGTGGGGGATACCATAGCGACAAATGATGTTCTTCCAAACGAAGTGTTGGACTTGGTTAACTGTTATGGTGGCCAGTGGTTCTGCCTCGATCCAATTAGAGAAGTAGTCAACGGCGACCAGAAGGAATTTGACCTTGGTGCATGTGCGTGATGGGGTCTTGCTTTTGGAATTGGGTGCACTTTCTGACATATGTTTTGCATTCTTTATCCATGGTGGGCCAGTAGTAGCCGACACGTAGTATCCTGGCTACCATGGTTTTAGGACTAGAGTGGTAACCGCATATACCTTGATGTATTTCTTGCATTCCGTATTTGGCCTTTTCACGGGTTATGCACTTTAACAAGGGTCTATTGAAGCCTCTTCTGAATAGTTTCCCCCCGATCAAGGTGTAGCGTGCCGCTTTCCAAGCCCATCCCTTTTCTTCGTTTGCCGGGGTGACACCCTCTTCTAGGTGTTTAATGAAGGGCTCCATCCAGGTGCCGGTTGTCGTTATGTTAAGGCCTTGGTTGTGTTGTTCGATAGAGGGTATGGTGATGGTGTGCTGTAGGAGTGATTTATATCACCCTTTCTTCTTGGTACTAGCGAGTTTGGACAGGATGTCAGCTCTGGTGTTGCTGCTTCTGGAGACGTGTTCAATTTTCAAGGTTTCAAAATGCTCGGTGAGGGAGGTTACCATGTGATAGTATTGTGAGAGCATGGGGTCCTTTACTTGGTAGTTGTTTTTGAGGTGTCCCACTGTGAGCTTGGAGTCCGTTTTACATAAGAGTTTCTTGGCACCGACTATTATAACTTCGTATTCAGCTTGGTTGTTAGACGTTTTACAGTTGAAGCGAAGAGATTGCTCTATGAGGATATTGTCGGGGCCCTCCAGTACTACTCCTGCACCGGTGCGTTGTGGGTTTGAAGAGCCGTCCACGTGCATTGTCCACCAGGTGTCTTGGGTGGGGGGTTGCTCTTGAAGGTCATTGGTGAAATCTGCTAAGCATTGTGCTTTGATGGGCCCGTGCGGTTCGTATCGGATATTGAATTCCGATAACTCAATGGCCCAAGAGGATAATCAGCCTGCCAGGTCTGGCTTTTGTAAAATTTTTTGTATGGAGTGGTTTGTTCTGATGATGACTATGTGGGATTGAAAGTACGGTCGTAATCGTCGGGCTGTTGTTATTAGTGCAAGGGTTATCTTCTCTACCATCTAGGACCGCGTTTCTGGGTCTTGGAGGATGCGGCTTGTGAAGTATATAGGTTGTTGGGTGTTGTCTTTCTCCTGGACGAGCGCAGAGCTGATGACGTTTGTTGATGCGGTTATGTACATTATGAAGGGGAGGTTGAGATTTTGCTTTATGAGAACCGGAGGGGTGGTAAGCAGCTGTTTCAAGTTATTGAAATTTTGTTTGTAGGTGTCGTTCCAAATGAACTTGGTTGATTTCTTTAGGAGCTTGATCATTGGTTTGGTTTTGTCAGCGGTCCTGCTGTGCCAGCGGGAGTTGCCTTGTGTCCCCTACGGGTTTCACCCGGGCTTCAGAGTTTATTCTAGGGTCGAGATCGTCCCCTGCTAAGGTCGTCCTTGCGCGAGATTGTTTGATGTTGTGGGTTGTCAAAGGTGGATGGGGGAGTTTCAAACTAGCCATGTAGCATTCCCTGGCTGCGCGCTGGTCACCGTGCACCGTGATGATGTCGCCTTGTCGAGATGGGAACTTCATGGTGAGGTGGGGGGTAGATACGATGGCCCCTAGGGTGTTGATGGATGGGCGTCCAAGCAATATGTTGTAGGATGTGTGGGCGTCGAGAACTAGGTATCAGATGGGTATCGTTTTCGTTTGCCTCCCTTCTCCAAATGTTGTATGGAGATCGATGTATCCTTTGGTTGGGACCCTTTCGCCGAAAAATCTGTATATGGGTTCATTGTGGGGGGTTAGGTCAGCGAGAGGTATCTCCAGTTTGTTGAAGGTTTTCCAGTACATGATATCTACAGAGATTCCTTGGTCAATAAGGACTTTTTTTACTACGAAGTTCTCAACTTCCACATTATGACCATGGGGTAATCCTAGTTGGGGTCGATGCCTTGGAAGTCTAAATCTGAGAATGTAGTGGGCGACATTCTTCTTTGCGTTCTGCCGGATATTGCATGTACTGACTGGACAACTCTTAGGTGCTTCTTTCTGGAGGAGGACGACGTCCCTCCTCTTGCGAATCCTTCGAAGATTGTGTTGATTGTCCTGCGTAGAGGTGGTCTGTCGTCTGTTCGTCTGGGTTGTGGCTGCGTCGGTGCCCTTTGTTCGGTATTCTGTGTTCTTGCAGGTTCTCTTCTTGGTTCTTTGTGCTCGACTCTTCGATCAACCCTTCTCTCAACCCGTCTGTTATCACTCCTATCATACCGGGGTCTAGATGGGCCCTCCCCGATTTCGCTTACGTAATGCTTGAGATGCCCGACTCGTACGAGCTCTTCTATCTTGTCCCGCAGGGTGTCACATTCGTCGGTGGTGTGACCATTGTTGATGGTAATAATAGTACTTGCTTAAATCCACGTTAGGCGGGTTCTGCTACTTTCTGGGTGAGGGGATGAGTTCTGCCTGCAAGACTTCATCCACTATGCAAGATCTGGGTGCGTTCAGGGGGGCGTAGTTCGAGAACCTGGCTGGCCTTCGTTCTGTAGGGCGATTCTGGTCACACGGGGAAGGTTCCTTGTTGGTCCTCCTGGTTTCTGCTCGCACTAGGGGGACTGGGCATTGTTCTGGTACTGTCTCATGTCTTCAACCCTGATAAACATGGCTGCTCTCTTCCTAAGCTCCTACATGCCCAAAGGGGGGTGCATGGCCAGCTCGTCCGCAAAAGGTCCTGGCCTAAGGGAGGTCATCATTTACGTTAAGATGAGGTTGGGGTGAGGTCTTTGATCTTCATGGCGATGGCGCCAAACCTATCAATGAAAGTCCGGAGGGGTTCTCCCTCTTCTTGTCTAAGGTTGAGAAAGGCGATCGTGGTGAGGTCATGGCAGCGACTTGTGTCGAACTGGGTGGTGAAGGCAGTGGTGAGTGTGGTAAAGGAGTCGATGGTGTAGGGGGTAGGCTCATGAACCACTCCAAGGCTGACCCTCTAAGGGCCACCGAGAACGACTTACACAACACGGCGTCATCCATGGAGTACATTCCCACTTGGTTGTTGTAGATGGACACAAACTCATCTAGATCCATTGTGCCATCGTATGTGATGGTAGGTGCCTTCCACTTATGGGGTAGAGGGGTTTCCGTGATTCCATCTATGAAAGGGTGTCGGCGGTTCCTCCTCGAGGCAAAGGAGCTGTAGTTACCGCCTGTCGTAGGCCCGGTTGGTTTGTATTCACTCTCGTCTTCGGTAGGGGGGACATCAATTCTCGAGTGCGTGGGGCAAGGTTCCCCAGCCACCTTATCTGCTTCGATCTTTTGCTTGAGGCGGGAGTTCTCTTCCCTAAGCGCTTCCATTTCGTCTGCGTTTCTTTTCTTATACTCTGCGAATTCCTGCTGCATTCTGGCCTGAGCTTCCAGGATACGTGAAATTTCTAAAGCAGGGTCAGGATCCCCAACTTCAACAGTCGGGACCTCGGGGTTGCTGCTTTGGATTTGTGAAGTACTCTTCGGCCCCACGGTGGGCGCCAATTGTTCTTAAGGAGCTGAAGTTTGTAATCCACAAATCAGTTAAGGGTCTCAGATGTCTGATCTCTGGTTAATCTTCTCTTGCTTCAAAGGGAATCCAAGGGCGGCGCATGGGACCTGCAAAAGACACTCTGATGCCTAAGTCAGCACTGGTGATGTCAGGGTTTTAGAGAACAATTTAATGCGTAATGAATGCTTAGAACAATGTGCTATTTATACCTTTTTACCTGTGGGTCCTACCTGAGATGGGCTTTTGGGCCCAATATTCTCTTTCTTGTCATTCGTGGATCCATTGTTGAGGGGAGAAATTACCAGGAGGTCCTTCGAGGGTTGGCAGTGCTCAGTATTCGGTCATGAGAGACTTTATGGGTGGACACTCCTGTCTTACCTGTCGAGATGGTCGCATCTGGACTTGGATTGTTTGGGGAGGGGTACGTAGTGTGAAGTAGGCGGCTTAGGGGGCTGTTGAGGGCCGTATACCTCAAAGGGGTGTCTGAGTAGGGGGTATACGACCATAAGACTTGTTGAAGGTCGTATATTCCTGAGGAGGGTATCCTGCATAGGGTGTGCAGCCAAAAGGCTTGCTAAGGGCCGTATACCTAAAAAGGGGGTATTTTTCATAGAGTAAGCGGTCATGCTGCTTGCTAAGGGTCATATACCTAAAAAGGGGGGATCTCAGTCTAGGGTATATGGCCAAGAGGCTCGCTGAAGGTCGTATACTTAGGTATGGTTAGGACGGGTGCTTAGTGCGGAGTAGGGGGCCTAGGGAGGGTTGTTGAGGGTCGTGTGCCTTAGGGGGTACCTTAGTATAGGGTATACGACCATGAGGCTTGCTGAAGGCCGTATATTTATGTATGGTTATGACACACACATTACCATGTATTGAAATTGATTCATGCTTAATTCGGATGAAATCTTGTTGGTAACTTTAGTTTCTCGACCAATCTTTGGCTCACAACATTGTTGTCGCTTTCGTAATCGAATGCCAATAAACATGGGTTGCCTTCGATTAAACACCTTGTATAATAAACTTCCATTGCTATTCCAAATCTCATGAGCTTGGCTCTAAATACAAAGTGATGTGAATTCAGAGGGGTGGATTCGTTTTATGGATCTATGTAGCTTGGAATGCTAAGAAGTAAGATATGTTATAAATTATTTAAAACAAGAAAATGAAAATAGATAAGAAGATGTAGTTGAAATTGATTGACGTCACACTTCCAAGAATGGAAGACAAGCCTAAGAATTTAAACACACAAAGGAAAAAAAGACCTTTGATAAAACTCAGGGATTCTTGAATCACTTAAGAACAAAGGAGAATCACTCTCACTAAGATAGAAGAGATAAAACTCTAATATTTTCTGAATGAAACCCAACCTGTTTGATTGATTAAAATGGTTCAGCTTATATAGAAGCTTTCACGACTGGAATTAGAAAAGACACATATGTTGAAATTACATCCCACTTAAAGCTATTATGATCGTACTACTTAATGGCTGATTGTAACTAAAATTATGGGAACCCAAAAGTCACCAAAAAAAATTCAGCCAAGCATCCTCTTGGTCTCCCAAAGGCTGATGACTAAGTTGCAATTAGGTCATCATTACAACTTGGAATAAAACTAAACTATAGCCCATTTATTGATTAAACCAAAACATAATTTGGTAAACCAATTTTACAATGAATTAAACCATATTTAAACAAACTAATACCTTTATAAAATAAAAATCACAATAATTGCATCAAAGTTGTGCATTAGTCGTTCTCCATATGACTTATGATGCGATTCATATCATACCCTCCTTCTTTGAGAAGATTCATCCCGAATCTTAACGCTTTATTTTTCTACTAGTTATAATTTAAGTTTATTATGATCCTGTGAAGGACTTTATTTTCCCACAACTTGAAACTAATTCTCTTCCTCTAGGATCAAATTCAACTTGAATATATTCATATTTGTTCCTTTCTAGTGGTTGCAATCCATGGAACACCTCTCTTGCCAACACTACCCCACCTTGATTTGTAACAATAAATAATTCCATGCGTTGTTTTTGACAAATTTGCTTCTCATCAGCGAACCAAATGCATAATAAAAGTATTGTGAACAAGCTTCCTCTTCAAACATGGAAGTTGGTATGTTTCATTCACTTGCTTATCCTTTTGTTCCTGTAATATTACTTCACAAACTGTAGAAGAGAAAATATTGACAAATAAATTTTACATAATATTTTTCTCCACTTCCTTTTCTTTTTCTTATTTTCCCTTCCTTCTGCAGTTTCTGTTTCTTCTCTTTCTATTCTATCTTTTTTCTATTTTTTCCTTCAGCCTATGTTGATCGTTACTGACTTGTCTTGGTGTCATAAATTTCAACTTCAATTTGTGTCCTCCATGCCTCAAATAAAGAGAACATTAATCAAGATTGAGTATTTTAAAACGAAGCCATGCTCATCCCAAAAGAAGACAGAAAGAGTCCATTGGAGCAACATTACATAATACTTCTCTCACACATTGCCCTGTATTGAAATTGATCCATGCTTGATTCGGATAAAAGCTTGTTGGTAACTTTAGTTTCTCCACCAATCTTTGGCTCACAACATTGTTGTCGCTTCCGTAATCGAATGCAAATAAACATTGGTTGCCTTCGATTAAACACCTCGTATAATAAACTTCCATTGCTATTCCAAATCTCGTGAGCTTGGCTCTGAATACAAAGTGATGTGAATCCAGAGGGGCGGATTCGTTATATGGATCTATATAGGTTGGAATGCTAATAAGCAAGACTTATGAGAAATTATTAAAATCGAGAAAATAGAAATACATAAGAAGATGTAGTTGAAATTGATTGACGTCACACTTCCAAGAATGGAAGACAAGCATAAGAATTTAAACACACAAAGGGAAAAAAGACCTTTGATAAAACTCAGGGATTCTTGAATCACTTGAGAACATAGGAGAATCTCTCTCACTAAGATAGAAGAGATAAAACTCTAATATTTTCCGAATGAAACCCAACCTGCTTGATTGATTAAAATGGTTCAGCTTATATAGAAGCTTTCACGACTGGAATTAGAAAAGACACATATGTTGAAATTACATCCCACTTAAAGCTATTATGATTGTACTACTTAATGGTTGATTGTAACTGAAATTATGGGAATCCAAAAGTCACCAAAAAAAATTCAGCCAAGCATCCTCTTGGTCTCCTAAAGGCTGATGACTAAGTTGCAATTGGGTCATCATTACAACTTGGAATAAAACTAAACTATAGCCCATTTATTGATTAAACCAAAACATAATTTGGTAAACCAATTTTACAATGAATTGAACCAAATTTAAACAAACTAATACCTTTATAAAATAAAAATCATAATAATTGCATCAAAGTTGTGCATTAGTCGTTCTCCATATGACTTATGATGCGATTCATATCATACCCTCCTTCTTTGAGAAGATTCATCCTGAATCTTAACGCTTTATTTTTCTACTAGTTATAATTTAAGTTTATTATGATCATGTGAAGGACTTTATTTTCCTACAACTTGAAACTAATTCTCTTCCTCTAGGATCAAATTCAACTTGAATATATTCATATTTGTTCTTTCCAGTGGTTGCAATCGATGGAACACCTCTCTTGCCAACACTACCTCACCTCGATTTGTAACAATAAATAATTCCATGCGTTGTTTTTGACAAATTTGCTTCTCATCAGCGAACCAAATGCATAATCAAAGTATTGTGAACAAGCTTCCTCTTCAAACATGGAAGCTGGTGTGTTTCATTCACTTGCTTATCCTTTTGTTCTTGTAAAATTACTTCACAAATTGTAGAAGAGAAAATATTGACAAATAAATTTTACAAAATCTTTTTGTCCACTTCCTTTTCTTTTTCTTCATTTTCCCTTCCTTCTGCAGTTTTTGTTTCTTCTCTTTGTATTCTATCTTTATTCTATTTTTTCCTTCACCCTATGTTGATCGTTACTCACTTATCTTGGTGTCATAAATTTCAACTTCAATTTGTGTCCTTCATGCCTTAAATAAAGGGATCATTAATCAAGATTGAGTATTTTAAAACGAAGCCATGCCCATCCCAAAAGAAGACAGAAAGAGTCCATTGGAGCAATATTACATAATACTTCTTTCACACATTGCCCTGTATTGAAATTGATCCATGCTTGATTCGGATGAAAGCTTGTTGGTAACTTTAGTTTCTCCACCAATCTTTGGCTCACAACATTGTTGTCGCTTCCGTAATCGAATGCAAATAAACATTGGTTGCCTTCGATTAAACACCTCGTATAATAAACTTCCATTGCTATTCCAAATCTCGTGAGCTTGGCTCTGAATACAAAGTGATGTGAATCCAGAGGGGCGGATTCGTTTTATGGATCTATATAGGTTGGAATGCTAATAAGCAAGACTTGTAAGAAATTATTAAAATCGAGAAAATGGAAATACATAAGAAGATGTAGTTGAAATTGATTGACGTCACACTTCCAAGAATGGAAGACAAGCCTAAGAATTTAAACACACAAAGGGAAAAAAGACCTTTGATATAAAACTCAGGGATTCTTGAATCACTTAAGAACTTAGGAGAATCACTCTCACACAAATAGAATAGATAAAACTCTAATATTTTCTGAATGAAACTCAACCTGTTTCATTGATTAAAATGGTTCAGCTCATATAGAAGCTTTTACCACTGGAACTAGAAAAGACACATATGTTTAAATTACATCCCACTTAAAGCTATTAATGATCGTACTACTTAATGGCTGATTGTAACTGAAATTATGGGAACCCAAAAGTCACCAAAAACACTTCAGCCAAGCATCCTCTTGGTCTCCCAAAGGCTGATGACTAAGTTGCAATTGGGTTATCATTACATCTTGAAATAAAACTAAACTAGAGCCCATTAATTGATTAAACCAAAACGTAATTGGGTAAGCCAATTTTACAATGAATTGGACAATATTTAAACAAACTAATAACTTTAAAAAATAAAAATAAAAATAACTTCAACAAACTGGTGCATTAGTCCTTCTCTATTTGAGCTATGATGCGATTCATATGATACCCTCCTTCTTCGAGAAGATTCATCTCGAATCTTAAGGGTTTATTTTTCTACTAGTTTTAATATAAGTTTGTTATGATCTACTGAAAGACTTTATTTTTCCACAACTTGAAACTAATTCTCTTCCTCCAGGATCAAATTCAACTTGAATATATTTATATTTGTTCCTTTCCATTGGTTGCAATCCATGGAGCACCTCTCTTGCCAACACTACCCCACCTCTATTTGTAACAATAAATAATTCCATGCGTTGGGTTTGACAAATTTGCTTCTCATTAGCGGACCAAATGCATAATAAAAGCATTATGAACAAGCTTCCTCTTAAAACATGGAAGTTGGTGTGTTTCATTCACTTGCTTATCCTTTTGAATCTTTAAAATGACATCACAAACCGCAGAAAAACAAACATTGGCAAATAAATTTTCCATCATCTTTTTCTCCACTTCCTTTTCTTTTTCTTCGTTTTCCCTTCCTTCTGCAGTTTCTATTTCTTCTCTTTCTATTATATCTTTTTCTATTTTTTCCTTCAGCCTATGTTGATCCTTACTGACCTATTTTGGTGTCATAAATTTCAATTTCATTTTATGTCCCTCATGCCTCAAATAAAGGGAACGTTCATCAAGATTGAGTATTTTAAAATGAAGTCATGCCCATCCCAAAAGAAGATGGATAGAGTGCATTGGAGCAATATTATATAATACTTCTTTCACACATTGCCTTGTATTGAAATTGATCCATGCTTGATTCAGATGAAAGCTTGTTGGTAACATTAGTTTCTCCACCAATCTTTGGCTCACAACATTGATGTCGCTTCCGTAATCAAATGCAAATAAACATGGGTTGCCTTTGATTAAACACCTCGTATAATAAACCTCCATCTCTATTCCAAATCTCGTGAGCTTGGCTTTGAATACAATGTGATGTGAATCCAAAGGGGTGGATTCATTTTATGGATCTATCTAAGTTGGAATGCTAGAAATAAAACTAAACTAGAGCCCATTAATTGATTAAACCAAAACATAATTTGGTAAGCCAATTTTACAATGAATTGTGTAACATCTCGATAGGATATTACTTAAAATAAACAAATTTGAAATGAAAACCTCATTTATTATAAATCCATTTCCCAAAAAATGCGGAAAATTGTAAAACTTTAAAACTTTAAAAATCGGTATAAATAGTAATATTACTCATAATTCACTTTTACAATTTGTAAATCCAAAGCAATGAAATCAGTAATAAAATTACATGGAAATTAAATAATAATCTTTATAAAATTCCCCTGTACTCTGGTCCCACTCTCCGCCATTAAGCATCTCCTGGCTCACCTGAAACATCATTTGCTCCCTAATAACAAGTTACCCGATCATCGCCAGACACAAACAGATAAGGTGAGCTATGCACATAGATATAAATGAATATGAATTCAACCCACCCACCAAATCATAATTATATAATCTTACATAAAAACAAACACTTTTCCACTCTCATAACTATTATGAGTTCATGCATGTACTCTAAATCTTGGGACTTTTGGTGCTTCCACGACCTTCCTCGCTCTTGGTCCAACCTATGAGCCTATCTCGCTCGTAGTCCTGCTTCACCGAATCCCTTGTCCGTCATCCAAACTCCTCGCTCGGACCCGGACACGCATACCTACCTTTCCTACGATGAACTCCCTCGCTCATAGCATTTTCAAGTTGAGCATGAGATGAACTCCCTCGCTCACTCATTCCAACGAGAGTACCTCCGATGAACTAAATCGTTCACGTTCCGCATGCAGTCCACCCATCACGAACTCCTTGCTCGCGACTCAAGCCAAGCACATCCCAGATCCTATGGACTTAGTCCCTCAAGCTCGAACAACACAAACACATGCATATAATTCCCCTAGTTTAGGGAACACCAAGCAAACCAGTTCGAACAGTACACACAAGCATGAATTCTCACCGTTCTTGCATAAGTCAGGATCTTCGCTCAAACGAGTGCATCTCTCTCGCTCAAGCTGGACTTCCTCGCTTGAGCGAGTGTGAAACAGGGCTCACCACGATCTCTCGCTTAGGCAAGACCCTCTCGCCTAAGTGAGACCCTCACTCGCTCAACACACCACACCTTGCTTGGACGAGGATTCACATGTAAAACGCAACGTGTCTCATTGCGACCTCGCTTATGCGAGCCATTCTCGCCTGGGCGAGAGAACGTGTTGCTCAACACAAAAATGGGTCGTCTGAGCGAGACGCTCGACGAAAAATCAGGAACAAGTTTCTACAAGTTTCGCTTAGGCAAGAGGGACTCGCTTGGGCGAAATTTGTAGAGGTTTTCCCTTGTCTACGCGTAAATCAACCAAAACCATGCCAACATACAATTTAATCAGTCCCATTCAATCCCTATCAACAATTAAACCACATAAACATGCTTTATATCCATTTAAACTACCAAAAGTCGAGATCCAATCGACAATAAGAATTCAATACCCAAGCCCTCATCCCTAAATCATATAAGGCGAAAAAAAGGTTTTGCAACCAACAATAAACAACCAATTCTCACTCTTATTACACACATACGAAATTCCTAACCCACAGGAACCAATTAAGAAGACTGAAACGCAGAATCATATCACATACTATATAGACATGTAAAAACAGCTTCCCCTAACCTGAAATCCTTGCACAAAGTTTGTAGCCTTTTAGGGTTCTTCTCCAATTCACAAGTCTACCTAGTTCTTCCTCTCAAGTCTACTCCCAATAACACTCAATTCTCTCCTCACACTCTCAGAATTTGTGCTCTGATTTCTATGCCACAAAGACAACCCCAAAACAACCTTTTTCTCTCCCTTCCTTTATCACTAAAATGGCCTTAATGAGAGGTAAATAGAGCAAAACGAAAATTTACCTTTTATACCTACTTAATGTCATTTTATTAAGGTTTTATACTATTTTTCCAACTCCCTTGGCTGCTTCTCTCCCTAGGTTTTCCTTTGCCCTTCCACATTCACTCCCAAGATAAATTTGGCAAAAAGAAAAGGTTTAATTCAAGTCTATCAAGGTTTGAACCCGTGACCATACTAATGCCAATTCAATACACAACCATCAAACCAACCCATATTTAGTGATAATTATCATAATCCTATGATTATACTATCACTCAACAAATTCAAGTATATTATCAAAATAATAATAAATCAAATACACACAATTGGCATACATAAGACTAAAACCCCAATCCTCTCACACAACCAAGTACTCTCAACCATTAAAGCTAGTACTTTTCCACGTCATACCAATTAACATTTAATGTCATCAAAGTTCCCACCACCCACATTTATTAATTAATTAATTTCCACGGGTCTTACAAATTGGACCATCTTTAAACAAACTAATAACTTTAAAAATTAAAAATAAAAATAACTGCAGCAAAGTGGTGCATTAGTCCTTCTCCATTTGAGTTGTGATGCGATTCATATCATACCCTCCTTCTTCAAGAAGATTCGTCCTGAATCTTAACGCTTTATTTTTCTACTAGTTTCAATATAACTTTATTATGATCTTGTAAGGGACTTTATTTTTCCCCAACTTGAAACTAATTCTCTGATGAAGGATTATCTTGTTCCTTTTTAAGAATATTGAATATGGTGTGAGTTGATTAAGAAAGCTAAGTGAAATCCCCACTGGACATTAAGATAGCAAGCTATCTAGATGTGAAGGTTCCTTTCAC
>Ga0214542_1010713_pt1 | contig 13146 bp, 10 predicted proteins | sample CNSS1metaG_FD_160096 | JGI IMG/M metagenome (GOLD analysis project Ga0214542, IMG submission 160096) | Root nodule microbial communities from cowpea collected in UCLA plant growth center, Los Angeles, California, USA - CNSS1 | ecosystem: Host-associated > Plants > Roots > Nodule | place: USA...
GGAAAGTTTCTTCAACTAAATATTAATGTCCAAGCTCCAAAATTGCTTCACCCAAATACCTAAAAATAATTAAAAACAAAAATTAGGCCAAATAATGTGAAATTAGTCCAAATTCGGAACAGTGGCCAATAAAGCCCAACAGATGAAAAACACTCTAATGATAAACAATTAAGCACTAATCAACTGTCTAATGGGTGCACAAAGGCTAGTGGAATAGAAGAAAATAATGACTCATCAAAAAGCCCAAAAATTGCTTAACCATGATCCTTCCTTTCAAACCAAAATCGCAAATCTGAAACCCCACTCGTGGAGCCCTTGATTTGCTTCAATCTTCTCCTCGTTCTCAATCTCGAATCAGCCTCAAATTGCCTCCCTCCAATTCGCATAAGCATCAACTTTGATCTCTCTCTCTCTCTCTCTCTCGGATCAGATCTCACGCCTCAAACTTAGTTCGTAACCATCAGGATGCAACATCAGGTTTTGATTTTTGGGGGAGTGCTTCTCGTGCCCTTGATTCAGCATCAGCAAGAATCTGCCTTCTTAAGTGAAATTGCACGTTTTAGGTGAAAGGCTGATCTGCAAATAAGAAAGATTGGAGTCAAGGGGTTAAGAATGCAAATTAGCAAAAAAGAAAAGGGTTTCCTAGCAAAGAGAATTGATTAAAAAGGGCAAACTAAATAAAGCAAAATACTATTAAAACTAAATTTTTTATGAAAACTAAATTTTCCTAAGCAAATAACAAAAACAAGTTAATTCAAATCAAACAATTATTTATTTAAACAAAAAAGAAAGTTTTAGAAAGAAAAAATACTGAAAAATGGAGTGCTAACAAATTTATTTTCTAAAATGTTGCTCAATAGGTTGCCTAAGATTTACTTGTTGCTCTTCATCAACAACTCGATCTATATTGTCATCTTCAAGAACTTGTGGAACTCAAATCAATGATTATCTTACACATTTTTGAACTAGAGTGGTATGAATGACTAATTATCTATCATATGATGGAGAGGTTGAACTTTACAATAATCTTTTAAGAAAAAAATATATTGAACTAAATTGTTTACCATAATCAAGCCATTTTGTAGAAAATTTTCATTTTTTTTATTCCATAATTATGTGATATGCAATAGAATCTATACACTTTCGACTTTTTAGCAATTCCAATGAAATGTCTACTAATAATCCTAAGGTCTAGTTTATTTTCTAGTGGGTATAAGTTCTTACTTTAAATGGACATTTCCAAACTCGTACATGTCGTAAATTAGGTTTCTTATCTTTGAAAAACTCAAAAGGTGTTTTCAAGAGAGCCTTAGTTATAACTTAATTTAATATATATACAACTATTTGAAGTGTTTCAATCAAATAGAATTGAGAAAGTTTTAGGTTAATTTTCATGTTTCTCTTCATATCCATAGATGTTCAATTTTTATGCCACACCATTAAAATTTGAAGAACCATACATAGTTGTTAGCACAAATGATTTGATGCTTGAAGATTTGATAAAGATATTGCATAATGACATGTTGAAGATAATGCATAGTGACGTGATGTAGCCATGATCAATTGATGAATATATGAAGTCTTAAAGATATATGTGTTGATTAAGCTTGAAATGTATACTAAATTTGTCTATTACATGAAGATCTCAAAGCTTGAAGATTGGATCTCAAAGGGAAGACAATATGACATTATATAGATGTCTAGGGTGTGGTTGTAGTCTTTTAACCTGTTAAATGGGTTCTTAACAAATTAATTGACTCACTCTTATAGTTTTGTAACTTACATATTCAATCAGCTGAATTAACTTTCAATCAGCTGATTTCACTTAAGTCAAATGAAATCAACAAATTGAAAAGAAAAATTAACTTGTTGAATATGCTAACAGATAGGCTATAAAATATGGTTTTTTAGAGAGAGTAGTAACAGTTGCCATTTTGAGCATGGAATCAATCCAAACTTTTGGAAAACTCTCTCTAATACAGACTTGCAGTTGTTCGTGAAACAATCTTTGATTTCTTGGAGAATATTTGCTTGGTGATGAAGTATCTTTGACTATTGGCGTCAATGTTTTGACAAAAAATATTTATAAAATGATCTCTAAACTAGGTATGAACTTCTATTTGCCCCAAATTTAACATTGTTGTGTGCTTTTCCTTAATGTGATCCTCACATCTGTCACAATTGCTTATTCAGTACCAAATACTTATTCATTTACTACTCACTAAATTATCTCAATAAAGGTGTTTCTCAATTTCTTGTGGCAAAATTAATATAACTAAATTATCTCAATAAAGGTGTTTCTCAATTTCTTGTGACACAATTAATATAGAAGATTCTTCATTGATAACACATTATATTAACCCAGTTGAAACGTGCATAAAATAATATATAATTTTTTAAAATAAAATAAAGACCATCACATAGTTCACCAAAAGCAATAATTTTTTATTTATTTGAAATGTAAAAAGAATCTTATTTGAAATGTAAAAGGAATAAAAGTTGAAGGAAAGACCTAAAGACGCTAGTCTTAGTCTTGATTTAGTAATTAAATTTTTGGAAAAAAAATAAGAACATAACAAAGTTTTTTCTACATGCAAAACAAAACTATTAAAACCAAATTCACACACCAATGATCTTCACATTACTTCCCTAATAGAGGGATGACTCACTTCCTAAACCAATAAAATGTTTCCAGAAAAAAAACACATTCAAATCATTTCATAATGCAGAAAGTAAAGAACCAATCTCACATATTGTTGGTTACTCATTTCTAATTTCCAATTCCTTGTTCTATGTACATGAACATGTTGCATTATTAATATGCGAATGAAATATACGAAAGAAAGAGTAAAGGAAAACTATACAGCTAATGACTTCTTTTTGGACTCAAATTTAAAATATAAAATTGCCAAGGGAAAAGATAAAGATAACACTGATTATGATGAGTATAGGGAATAGGGGATAATGGTTCGCTTTTTAATGAGTGTGTCGTGAAAAAAGTAGTGATTTTTTTTTTTCATCTTCAATATGGATATGAATATCACATAGTTGGTCTTTCTCTGTGTAAGTACAATGATGTTGTTACTATTGGACAAGGTACAAGAAACAAGAAAAGAGGGTTCCACTTCACACAACAACATGAGAAGACATCATAACATGCGTCCCAATTGCCCATGCAATCTCTGCTTTAAACCCTTTGCTCAGATGCATGCAATTTACAGAGATATATGCAAACCCTAGTTTGATCCTCTCACATATCCCACAAGATTCGCCTTTTATTCTTCTGTGTTTATATATATATTCATAAAGTTTATATGTACTAATATATTGTACATGTTTTGCACAATATATATATTCATAAAGTTTATAGTTACATTTTGTGTAAGTAAAGTTGGATTAGTTTTGCGTCAATCCAAATTCTTTAAGATGTTGAATATGTATTCTATTTTAAATTTTATATATACTTTTTGGATCTTTTCAAACTTTAAACTTTTTGGATCATTACATGTTTTTATGTTTGAGCTCTCCCAAATATTAACACGTAGAGATAAGAAAACAAAATTATGGTACAAAATGACAGTCACGTCATTTAATTAAAAAAAATAAATAATGAAAATTTAATTAAAAGAATATAAAATTTTAAATATAATTTAATAAATATTTAATTAAAATTATCCAAATTTATGCAGATTTAAAACTTAATCAAAAACTCATAAAATTTTATGCTTTTTTAAAAAGATTAATCTTAGTTTTCTTTTTAAAAAAACAATTGCATGAAATTTGTCCAAAATGTGGATGATCTTAATTTTTTTTGGTGTTAACTATATATTATTGTTATGTGGTCCTCACAAGATGCAAAGATACCCTACATAGATTTTATGCTCACTGGTAGTTCCAGATAACCATTATTTTGCTTCTTACACTTTATTTCTACATGTCAAATGATCAAGTGGCATGTTTCGTTATGACATGGAACTTGGATCTATCTATGATTTTATTCTTATTCTAGTTCAATGCTGTCTTCTCTCAATAATGTTTTTTCAATCTGATTTTTGAAAGGCAATTTTGTCAAGAATCCCTAGCCCAGTAACAATAAAATATGTACAAAACTAATACGAAATCATTAGAGGGGCTTTTCTTTTTGTGGGGAAAAATATTACATTTTCAATTCCCAGCAATTTATTTTTAAGGTTCATATAATAATTAAAAAAAATAAGGTTTAATTACTCGAATGATACTCACTTTAGTACAGGTGTGCCAATCTGGTACCCGCTTTTAAAAAAGTGTCAATTGCATCCAAACTATTGAAAAAGTGCTTCAATTAGGTCCCTTTCAGAAGGAGTTGACTAACGTCGTTAGTCAACGTGCCACGTGCCACGTGCCAGTATGTGGTTTTTTTGATTTTTTTTTTATTTTTTTAAAAGTTTTTTTGAAAATTTTGAAATTTTTTTTAAAATTTTTTGAAAAAAGAAATTAAAAATGCCACGTGTCAGGTCCCTGTATGTGACACGTGGCCTTGTCAGTGCCACGTGGCATTGCAATGCCACGTGTCAGTGTCACTATCAGATGCCATTGTGTTGATTTCAATTTAATCCATATATATATCTTTTTGTTTCAATTTGGTACCCACTTATGTGTATTTGATTCAATTTTGTCCCAATTGTTTTAATAAGAAAATTATTTTTGTAATCCATTATTTTAAGATTAAAACTAATTAAGTATAAATATTTTTACAAAATTAAGTACTAATATTTATATTATTTTACTAATATTTTTTAGACTAAATTTATTATTTGTATAAAATATTTTACTAATATTTTTTTATTAAAACTGACTTTTTAACATATTATTTTATTAATTACTAACGCAATATGACTTTTACTAATTATTTGTTAATGTGTTGTTTTATTATTGCCTCGTCTTCTTACGATTTTATTTACAAGCTTTGCGAAAGGTTGGATTAGATTTTCTATACTTACCCTAAAAGCAATATATTTTTTGTGAAACGCGCTAACTTGTTTGCAGTGACGAAAGAAAAAAATACTGCAGAACATATGTTTGGTGAAAACAATGTTAGAAATGCGTTATAATGTATATGGGATACATGTCAATAGTTAAATAATTTAAATTTGATGAGGTTCCTTATAAATCTTATAAAAAAAAATTTTTATTCATCTTTCTGTCAATTTGTGTTGAAAAACTCGATTTGTGTTAAAGATCATACTGATCATGAGTTATGCTTAAACTTAAACTCATTCTCCAACGTGGTACTGTAACTTCATTAAAGTTTGTTGAGTTTGTTACGTCATCCCACACTAATGAACGGTATAGTTTAATGACAAAGACTCATACTAGTTCTTAAGAGATATGCGTTAATGTCGATGAAAATCTAAGGAAGTTTCCACTAGATATTAAAGATAATCAAGAGGTTATATAGATATGAAGGTTTACTTTCAAGATTCAAGATTCAAAAAAGAAGAGAGGTTCAATTAAGCAAACTAAGAACACAAATGAAAGAAAAAATAACCAACATAATAAGCATCATATGAACAAAAAAGAAGCAAAAAATAGAGTAAAGGATGAAAAACTAGAAAAAAGAGGGAATGTTATGGTGTTGGCACGTCACTTGAGGGGGCATAAGGCTCACCAAACTTAAAATAAGTGGATGTTAGCGCCGCACTCAAGATAAGGCTAAGGGAAGAGGATGTAAGATCAGCGAAATTTAATTAATTAAATAAATAATTAATTAATAAATGTAGGTAGTGAGAGCCTTTATGACATTAAATGTTGATTGTTGTGATGTGGAAAAGTATTAGTTCAAGTTGTTGAGAGTACTTGATTATGGTGAAAGGATTTGAGTTCAAGTTCTATGTAAGCCATTTATGTATTATTTATTTAATTATTATTTTAATAATATGCGTGATCATGATGAGTGATAATATAATCCTAGAATTATAGGAATTATCATGAAATATGAATTAATTGAATGGTTGTGAGTTGACTTGACATGTGCATGAGTGTGGGCTCAATCCTTAGTAGAGACAAATTAAGCTTTCTTTTTGCCAATTTTTTTTGGCAAGGATGAGAAAGGCTGGGAACCCTAACAACCACGTGAAGGCTACCAAAGGGGCTGAAAAAAAACAAACCAATAATGGACCTTAAATGGTAATTACACCCATTTTAATGCCAAATTTCGTTTTCTGGTCATTAACCTTCATTAACACATAATTAAGTGATCAATTGAGGAAGAAAGAGAGAGTTTTGAGGCTGCCAAAGAGAAGTACTGTGAGGGGAGTGTATTTTGGAAATTTTGAGAGGTTAGCAAGGATTAAGAGCAAGTTTGGAAGAAGCAAGGAGGCTATTGTTGACCAAGAAGAGCTTGGAATTCAATACAATTTAAGCAAGGAAACCAGATTAGGGGTGTTGTCATCGCATTTGATTATGTCAAATTATTGCGTGAATTGTTGTAATTCATCTATAATGATCTTGTGCCATCTATTTTTCTTGGATTTCATAAGTTTCTGGAATTTTTCCAGAAACTGCCTGGCGGATGATGAACTTCCGCTAGGCGACTCATCATTTTTCTACATGACTTTGGGTTCCTGAAGAAGAACCGCCTGGCGGTACAATCTTGACCGCCAAACGACGCATACCTGCAACTCAGTTTTTGGGTTTTTGATGAACGACCTGGCGGTGATGAACACCCGCCAAGCGATGCGAGCCAAAATTGACTCAATTTTGATGGTTTGTGTGTTCTAGGTGGGTTCTGAATGGGAAGGAAGGGAACCTTAACATTGAATTGATTATTGGATGCTAGAAATTTGGAAATTTTGCCGTTAATTGGAGTTAATTTGATGAAATTTCCATGAACACTTACGTTAGGGTTGGAAATTGGGGTTGTTGGTCTATGAGGTAATTAATGTCTGAATTGCACCGAATATGGCTTATGTTGAGAATTCGTATAACTATAAGTGAGATTAAGGGCAATGTTAATGAAATAGGTAGAGAAATGCAATTGGGTTTTCTAGGGGGACTTCGTGGTTGTAGAGAAATTTCTGGGTTTCACCCAAAAATGGATGCACCGCCTGGCAGCAAGACGTGTGCCGCCAGGCGCCAGCGTAGTACAAATTTGTGTTTTGTGGCCGTGAGGTGCATGGTGAGTTTGGGGTTCTGTCATGGTGGATTACTAATGAATGTGGAATAAGGGACCCTGAGCAGGGAAGGAAGGTGTGGATAAAGTATCTAAAAGTAAGAAGGAGAACTGAATTTAAAGTTAGGTTATTGTTTTGAGCATTGTGACTAGAAAATGGTGAATATCATGTGCTAGATACCAAACTATATATGAGTTACAGAAGAAAATTAGTATGTTGAGGGTCTTAGAAAAAGGTTCAAAGGGAATCTGTATGTAAGTATTCCTTAGTGGTTGGTAGTTGATATGTGAATTATAGAAGTGTGATTGATAAGACTGTTGGTATGAAATCAGTGATATACGTATGTAATTTAGAATGAATCAAGGACCTTTAGTGGCTGGAGTATGAACTCTAATGTGTCAACTTGAGAATTGGGGGTTTAAGGTGAATAGGTTTTATAGGGAAGAGGTAGTAAGGATTGTTCTTAATATACAATACTTGGAACCATGGAACTAAATAACGTGTGTTAGTGATCTAATTGGTAATTAAGGGGAGCCTACTAGAAGTGTAGAGAGGGAAACTTTTGCAATATGAGAAAAACCAGTAAAACACGTTACTGATGTGGCGAGTGGCGGTGGGATTTGACCGCTAGGCGATATCTCCAAATCTAGAGAGCTACTAGTACGTCTGGTGCTTGGCGGTGAGGGTAGTCCCACCAGGCGATACTTGTAGAAGCAGTGGGTTGAGAGGCGCTTGGCGCCTAGCGGCACGTGTTCCCCACCAAGCGTTCTGGAAGCGAGTTTCACCTTGCGACTCAAGAGTAGCGCCAGGCGATAATGTAGAGGCAGGACTTGTGTTATGGTTTGCTTGTGATGTGTGTGGTCTACAAGGCTTCAATGATACCTTAAAGGTCGGCTTGCTGGTGTTCCTTGAGTTGTGGCTCGGAACGTATCCTTTGAGTTGTGGCTTGGGATAGGGGTTAAGCATGTGGCATTCCTTGAGTTGTGGCTCGGAATGACATTCCTTGAGTTGTGGCTCGGGATGACAGATGAACACGAGGAACCCTTGAGTTGTGGCTCGGGTTACCGAGTGCTGTCGTGAGTGTGCGTGTTGTGGCTCGTACGAATGGGTCCAGATAGATTGCCCTCCTTAGTATGTGGCTGGCGAATTTGGTAGTCTTAGGACATTACAAAATTTGTTCGTATTGGGAACTCCACCTAGGGTTAAGGAATATGGTCTGTAGCTGGTTTCTCGCACGTGTTCTATAAGTTGTGGCTTATAGATAGGGCGGCAAGATATCTTGGGGTAATCATCAAAAGATGTAGATCACAGGTAACTGGTGGTGGCCATGTGGTATGAAATCAAAGGATGGAATTCCTTTGGTGTGTTTGTAATGATATATATGTTTGTATATATATTTTATACTGTTAGCTCACCCTATCTACTTATGTTTGGCGATGATCGTGTATTACGTTACACGTGAGCAGATGATGTTGCAAGTGGATCTGGTGAGGCATAGAGCCGGAGCGTGTTCTAACTTGGGAAATTTTCTACAGAGTTATTTTTGTTTATGAATTTTACAGACTTGTAATCTTTGGATTATTGAACATGGCCTTTTATAATTTAGTTTATAAATTGAGATTTTGAGATACTTTATAATGTAATAAAGTTTTAAATTTCCCGCATTTTTGGAGAAATGGAATTATAATAAATGATGTTTTATCCCTATTTCTTTATTTTATTATTTAAATTCGTAATATCCGGTCAAGATGTTATAGAGGACACTCTCGAGAGAATTCTCACAAGATTAGTCAAATATATATGCATAAACTCAAAATATTCAATCATCGTACAAGTTTAAGAGACCTCCATTTATAGGTGATGGAAGGTGTCTCTTTTCAAAAACACAAACTAGGTCATCTCAAAAGAAGACTCCTTAGTGTGGGGCATGACCTAGCTTGCCTTCCAAGTTTCTCCATGCACCCTTGACCTTCTAGAAGGGAAGGTCAAACTCCAAGCTCTCTAAAAAGTCATCTCATGGTGTGGTCCAAGCCCAAGTCTATCCTCCACTCCAAGTAGGTGTTATCCTCCTTCAAGATGATTGTAGCCAAACCTATAAAATAAACACAAGAGATAATAAATCAACTCAAGTCAAGTTAACAAGGTCAACTCAAACACAAGTGAACAAAATAAAGACAACATAAACAAATGCTAAATAATATAGGAGATGATGGATTAAAGGCCTCCCATATTGTCATGCTCCTAGTAATACTCCTAGGAAGGTCCTCTATGCTCTTATGAGGAGTTATGGACTCATCATCCTCCCCTTCTTGGAGAGAATTCAACCACAAATTTGCAAAACCTACTCCAAAAGGGGAAAGATCACCCACATTAAAAGTATGACTCATGTTGTAACTAGAGGTAAAATCTAACTCGTAGGCTTTGTTATTTATTCTCCTCATAACTTGAAGGGTCCTCCCCTTTAGGTTGGATTTGGAACTTTCTTTGAATTGGAAACCTCTCCTTCCTAAAGTTATCCAATTACCCTCTTTGAAGGTGACCTCTTTCTTTCCTTATTGGCAGATCTTTGGTATTACCCAACCTTCCTCTCTATATTGTCCTTGACTTAGCACATTTCATCCCATCTTGGCAAATCCATGCTTCATGGGTAGGAAGAGGGAGGAGATCAAGAGGTGTTGAAGGATTGAACCCATAAACAACCTCAAAGGGAGAATGGGAAGTAGTGAAGTGCACCATCCTATTATATGAAAACTCTACTTAAGGAAGAATGTCTTCCAGCTCCTTAGGCTTCTTGGCTATCATGCACCTCGAAAGTTGACCCAAGGTTTTATTCAGCACCTCGATTTGGCTATCAATTTAGGGGGTGACAAATTGTAGAAGAAAGTAACTTGGTGCCAAGCTTCCCCCATAATGTCCTCCAAAATTGGCTCAAGAACTTTGTGTTTCTATCACACACTGTGGTCCTTGGGATGCCATGAAGCCTCACAACTTCCTTAAAAAAGATATTTGCAATGTAGCTTGCATCATCTACTTCGTGGCATGGAATGAAATGTGCCCTTTTAGAAAACATATCCATCATCACAAAGACAAAGTCCCTATCTTTCCTTGTCCTTGGGAGCTCTAGTATGAAATTCATTGAAATATCTACTCAAGGTAAAGAACGAATGGACAAAAGAGTATAAAGGCATGGGGTTGAGCTTAATACTTGGATCTCTTGCATGCTATGAAACTCTCACAAAGTCTTTGTGACCCCAAAGTGCCCCATTAAACCACCCTCATATGTAACATCCCGCCAGGATATTACTGATTTATAAATAAATAAATGAAATAAATAAAATAGCGTGTTTAATAATACCTCATTTTCCCAAAACGCGGGAAAATTTAAAACTTTATTAAATGAGCGGATAAAGTTTACAACTTCCATTACAAAACCAAAACCTCAATATTATCAAGTCACCCATCAGGGTTTACAAATGTTTTCAAAAACAATAGATAAACATAAGAGTTCCCCAAGTCGAACCCCTCTCCGCGACTAAGCTACACCAGAGCCACCTGCATCATCAACATCTGCTCCCGTGTACTGCGTACACGCCACACATACGCAGATAGGGTGAGCTTATCAGATAAATCATATATATATACAATGCTATAAACATATATATCAACATGCATACATATCACAACACTTAACTTAACTTCCACATTGCCCTATATTTTTATTCCTGCAATCCGACCCCCAATCAATTTATTCGTGTTCTACATCGTCTAATGATTACTTCAAGGTGACTTGCTGCCATACCTATCAGCCACAACCGATAGAGCATGTGCGGGAAAAACATGCTACGGATCATACACCGCAACGCCAGGTAGAGTTCCCGTATACGAACATAGTCTGTATTGTCCCAAGACTACCAAACTCGTCAGCCAACAACTGAGGAGGGCAATCTCTCTGGACCCATCCGTACTGGCCACAACCAGCACACTCACACCAGCAACACTCGCCAACCCGAGCCACAACTCAAGGGTTCCTCGTGTTCATCCGCCATCCCGAGCCACAACTCAAGAGATGCTATTCCGAGCTACAACTCAAGGAATATCACGTGCTTAACCCCTATCCCGAGCCACAACTCAAGGGATACGTTCCGAGCGACAACTCAAGGAACACCAGCAATCTCACCCTTAAAGCATTACTAGACGCACTGTAGATCACAAATTCATAAATAAAACTCAAAGCTGCAGCAGTATAAATCGCCTGGCGGGGGACACGTGCCGCCAAGCGCTGCCAATCCCAGATCGCCTGGCGGGTGTCGCGTACCGCCAGGCGCCAAGTGCGTCAAAACACGTAACCTCAGTCGCGATCGCCTGGCGGGTCAATCACTACCGCCTGGCGCCGACGTTTCCGTTCCCCACTGTCACTACTCTGTCCGCCTGGCGGAATTTACCTCTCTGCCAGGCGCCACTCATTCCAGTGGTCCTCTGTATTAATGACTATCGCCTGGCGGTCTCAACCCTGCCGCTAGGCGCCATACCAGTAGCTGCACAGCACGAGTTCCAACCAGTCAAACCAGACTATATGACTCAATTTCCCCAAACCTCACCCTATAATTGCTCTCCAATCATTTTCCACATATCGTCAAAACAAACTAAAATGTCACCAAGGCTAATATAATTCACCATTACAACTTACCATCCTTGTCCTAAATCTCTACTTGAGAGTACCAATTACCCCTAAGGTTTCACAATTCAACCTGTCGCACATAGAACAGAATTCTAACTTATTTAACTCAAAATCACCTATTACCATCACACCAATTTTAACTCATATCATGATCTAATTTACTTTGGTTCTCTGTTATTCTCATGTACTCCTTTTCACATAACCTACCCACCATCTAGGTAAATTTCATTTCATAAAAACTCTCCATCCCCAATGACTCCAATTGTCTTCTAACTAAACTCATTATCATACAAAACTTCCTTTAACCTTCAGCTCCCCCCCTTCAACCAAGAAAATGCCACTCCTGCACTACCATCGCCGTCGCCTGGCGACAAGTTTCACGCCGCCAGGCGGTGCATCAGATCTGGAAATTTTCAGATTTCTGCAATACACCATTCGGACTCAAACCACACTCTGTCCTCACAATCTCACGTATATAAAGCCCTTTATCTGACTGTACCTATTCCATAAATTTTCCTTTCAGAATTTTCACTCACCCGCACTTCACAGTACCAAATTTTCCCAATCTTTCAACCTTAATACCTAGTTGTACTGTTCTATTCGATTAAACTTTTATATCACAGCATTCAACAAGAATTTCGACATCCAATCATTCTCTATGACTTATCCTAGAGTTTTCCCCGTTTGGAAATCACCCAGAACCCCCAAAATTATGAAATTCGAGACCTAACGCTTGCATCGCCTGGCGGATGGAACAACACCGCCAGGCTCTTCATCCCAAAACATAGAAAATGATAAGAACGCCATACGTCGCCTGGCGGCCGGGATTGTGCCGCCAGGCGGTTTCCCTTCCAGAACCCCAAAACCAGCTTACACAGATGAGTCGCCTGGCGGTGGTTCATCACCCGCCAAGCGATTTCTGGAAATTTTCCAGAAATGCAGAAATTCGTAAACGCATCAGCAGATAGACATTCAATTTAACATACATCACATATTATCATTATTTAAAATAAAACAACGGAGTCCACCTCCCCTAACCTGGTTCTCCTTCTCTTAAGCTTGACAATTTGTAAGATTCCCCCTTGATCACCCACCTTCCTTGCTTCCTCATTATTCGGCAACACAAAATCACACCAGAACCTCTCACACTCTCTCAGATTTTCGCTCTCTCTTTAGGTATAGTTTACCAACTTATCAAACCTTAGCCCTTAACCTAATTTTCCTTTTTAAAGTGTGCCTAAACTAAGGGATTAATTACCAAAACGAAAATGGCATTGAATAAGACATAATGTGCCATTCAATCCCTCCCTATGGCTG
>Ga0214542_1010718_pt1 | contig 13143 bp, 5 predicted proteins | sample CNSS1metaG_FD_160096 | JGI IMG/M metagenome (GOLD analysis project Ga0214542, IMG submission 160096) | Root nodule microbial communities from cowpea collected in UCLA plant growth center, Los Angeles, California, USA - CNSS1 | ecosystem: Host-associated > Plants > Roots > Nodule | place: USA...
CTATGGTTTATGTGCTTTCCATTTCCTTTTTATTTTGAATCAATCCATCATCTTCTTCTCTTGAGCTTTGTGAAAGGAACCTTCACATCTAGATAGCTTGCTATCTTAATGTCCAGTGGAGATTTCACTTAGCTTTCTTAATCCACTTACACCATATTCAATAATCTTAAAAAGGAAACAAGATAATCTTTCATCACGACTTCACCTTCGCTTAATTGAAGTCGTCCCATTTTCACAAGACTTACCTCTGTTCGGAATTTAAAAAAAATTGCACCAATTTAGAAATAAGGTTTCAAATTGCTCCATTCGAAAAAAAAAAACCCTTAACTATTAGTGCAAATAATTAACCATTTCAAGTACAGTTTTTTAAAACTTTAACTAATCAATAGTACAATTCAATTTAATTATTAATAGTTTAGTTATTTTTAGTTTGATATAGTTTAGTTAACTATAATTTAGTATAATTAAGTTATTTTTCCCAACTCTAAATAATCCATACAAAGAGATACAAAAGGAATACTTAAAAAAGTATAAAAATAATAATAAGAGATATAGGAAAAAAAATATTGACTTTGAATTATAAAAGAATTATGTTTAAAATAATACAAAATATAGATAAATAAAATAAAAATTAAATCAATAACTTTGAATAAATAAGGGTAAATTGTGACATCCCGTTTAAATAGAATAATTCCACTAAATAGAAACATCACATGATTATAATAATGAAAGAGCAATCAGATGAACATCATAAACCAAAAATGCACTATTATAGTCGTCCCATAAAGGTACTTGAAATACTAAGGCATACCAAGGATAATGCCAGGAACTAAACATAAAAGCTGACAGTTTAGCAATTTGAAAAAGGGGTTGCTCTTAGAACAACTATTACAAAAAGGCACATTGGCCATAAAACTGCTCTTAAGAGCCATCACTAACAGAATAGCTTAACCTGCACCGTTGCGACCATCAGATCCACCTTGGACATTTCTCTCATCTGCTCCCACCAAAAGGTGATCATCGCAAAAGAAAAAGAAAGACAAGCACAAACACGAAAATGAAAGGGTAAGCTAGTGTAAAAATAACTTTCATATATTACAGCAGACAAGTACTTAAAACAGTTCCAAGCATGCAACACAACAGGCACAAAGAATCATGTTATAGCAAACAAGCAGGACACTATGACTCAATTATCCAGATAAATATATTAAGATCGGATTCACCGGACGCTTGCACTTGTGGTGGCCTCTACTACTTTGCAGAGCCATTGCCAATAGGTTTCACCCTACCAGACACAAGGTTAGCCTTTAAGCGTCTAAGGCCATTATCCTGCCAGAGACTAGGGCCTCCTGCTACTCTCACCACTTGGCTCAGTTTGCTCTACATGAGACTCACTAACCCTTTAGAGTTTCGGGATGCGGTCCTTACTTGAATCCTTATCTTAATATATACACTACACACCACCATGATATCTCCCCACGAGACTCATGGAATTACGCCTATCTCACACCAATTTCATGTTTCTCATACCATAGCCACTAATTTCATCTCATACATCCAATTCTCATTTCACCAAACCACCATTTAACAATCCCATGCCATAACTCATACCAAACATCCCAATTCCAGTGCATACCGATCAAGCAACCATGCATATTCAATACATATAGCCAAACTATGGATAATTCAAGAAAATAGAATCAAATCTGCCCCATTCTCGCTCAGGCTAAAAGCCTTCGCTTAAGCTACAACAATTGTCTCGCTTAAGCTAGGCGTTGTCGCTTGAGCGAGTCCTGCAATAGTGGCACTCTACGAGCTTTCGCTTGGGCGAGACCATCTCGCTTGGGCGAGACCACCACTCGCCCAAAACTAAAGTCCCTCGCTTGGACGAGGACGCGAGCAGAGAGAACAACTGGTTTCCTCGAGTGCTCGCTTGGGCGAGCCATTCTCGCTTGAGCGAGACAATGCGTCGCTCAAAACAAGAACTCTCCGCCTGAGCGAGATGTTCGAGCAGAACCAGGGTGAGCTTCTGATACTCTCGCCTAGGCGAGACGAGCTCGTTTGGGCGAGAATGACAATTCTCGCCACTGTTAACATACATGCAGCAGGGAAACATCTCAAACCAGCATCCAATAACGCATACAACCCAGTTTCATCAGATCAAACATATTATTCAAGCATCTAAACATGGAACAAACCAAAAGCATACAAAAATAACTTTGAATTGTTAAAATCTAACTTCCTTTACCTTTTTAGACACTAGCACAAGGAATGGTAACCCACTAAAGTAATAGGGCACTGGAGCAAGCTACAGAGCTGAAAACCAACATACACGGAGTTGAGAAAAAGGTACTAGGGGAACCCAAAACAGAACTAGAGCCCTTACACTGAAAAAAAGGGGAAGAATGAAGTTGAGGTTCAACTTACCCGAGAGTACGAAGCAGATTGGAGCTAGCTGGTAAGGAGAAGGACTTATGCCCTAACAGAGCCCTTTTTTTTTGGAGACAAGGGTGTGTGAGGGAGGGGAACAACTTTCTGAAAATGAGACAAATGAAAAGTGTGAAGGCTTGACAAGGTATTGGGGTCCTAAATGGGAGTTGGCCTTGGGCCTACGAAAAGGTCAGACCCAAACACATAAGGTTGAAAATGGGACTTACATAAATAGTATTTCATTACTATAAGTATTGATATATTTCGTTTGTATTAAAAATATATATATATTCTTAATACAAAAACTTTAATTTCATTAATTTTGTTTGAACAGATTAATTGATCACGTTTGACCTTTAGTATTTGTCACATGCATTTATTAGAGGGATAATTTACATTAATACGTAATAATGCAGGAATACTAAGGATTTTAAATCTACAAAAATAAATGGTAAAAAAAAGATAATATTAACGTTAATTTTTTTCAATAAACATACATGATAATTACTGAACACCAAACATGATTTCAATTGCATTGATCATTAACAAAATTCAAACAAAGATAATAGAATTAGCATTTTGAACTAAGATTATAATTATTTTTATTACACGAAAAAAAAATACTAATACTTGTCATATTAAACCAACTACTTATCAAATAAATAATTATATATAGGACGATATATCAGATGCAAATAAAATAACAAAAAAAATATATGAAGTTAAAAGACAAGACAATATGTTATTAATAAATAATAAAATCATTAAACAATAATATAAATAAATTAAATAATAAAAACATATAAGATTGGTTGTTGATGTGGAGTATGAGAAATTGCTTATATTTTATTCAAATTGTAAAATGATTGGTCATGATTTATCTAATTGTAGACGATTACACTAGGATGTCAATGTTATTTCTAATGGGGAAAAAACAATTGGCGCAAAAATACAACACTATCGTCCAAAAGTGGTTGGTGCACAAGATGAGACTAAAGACTCTTTAGCTCAAGTGGTAAAGCCAGGATGGAGCCTATGATGAAGTCTATGGTAGAGCCTATGGTGGCATCTATGATTCAGTCTTATATAGAGCAACATACTCAATGATAGCATGAGTTTGTTGTGGTTAATCATGATAATATTTGTACTAATATACATCTATTAAATTAATTATAAAATTAAGTTTGAGATAAAAAAAAAGGTCTCAAAAGAATATTTTATTACTAATATAGTTCTATTACATTAATTATAAGTTTATGTTTGAAAATAAAATTTAATTAAATTATTATTAGTGTATGTTAATTTTTGTTGGTATTAAAAATGATAATTAATGAGTTAAAACTTTATTTAGTAAATTATAATTTTGTTTACAAAGAGAATGATTAGTTATTTTCATTATCTTATAATTCCATTTTCTTCTTTTATCTTTTAATCTCTTTGTCACTTCTCTTGCCTTGCTTTCTTCTCTTCTGAAAGTCATTTTTTTAGGGTCTTGACAGATTACATTCCATCAATCTCATATTGTCTATGTGGACCAATTTTCATTCTCATTTATGGTTAGTATATTTTTTCTTTCTAATTGTGTTGATGTACTATTTATTCTATTTTGGATTTATACTAAAATTAGAAATACGTTTCTTTTGCCCAGTTTTTTTGGTACTTTTTGATTTACAAGTTTCTGTAAGGCCCATTTATTTTCTGTCTTTTATTTTAAGGGTTGTCCCAATCGATTGGGCCTAAGGACTGGCCCAAGAAGAGGATTCAAACCTAATCTGCCCTAGTCTCACCCATTCCCTTCACTCTATAAAAAACGCAGCCGTCACGCCCCCTATCCTCTCCAAGAGCTCTCCTAGGGTTTAACCCCAACCTCTATCCAATGAGCCCAACTTCGGACTCTTGATTCGTGTAAGTATTCTACGACTTCCTCCTTCCTTTTCCGTTTGTATGCTCGTGTTCCTAGTTAGGGTTTCGTGGTAAACCATTTTAAAAACTTGCCCTGCTTTTCTGTTCCAGCTTGTTCGTCTGTCCCTAGAACTGTCATGTCTCCGCTGTTGGAGTCGAACCCTTCCTCTAGCTATTTCCAAGTAAGGGAAGCTAGGGTTCATGTGTCTAGTCGTTTTTAGCTTGCTCTAATATTATTGTATGATTATGTGGACTGCATGCTACTGTGAGTTGATAAAAATTTCGTTGTAGCCTTTGGGTTTCGTGTTTGCGTGACTGTTGTATGAATGAACAGTGGCGGGCATTGGTTTTCTCGCTCAAGCAAGCATGCCTCGCCTAGGCGAGACTAACAGAGGCTCGCCCAAGCTTTTCTGCGCGAACGGTCGCTCAGGCGACTTGGTTTCATTTTTGAGCGAGGTGCAATCTCGCTTAGGCGAGAAGGGGCTCGCCTGAGCAAGACATCGCATAATCCACTGTTCCCTTATTCGAGCCCTCGCCTAGGCCAGAAGGGACTCGCTTGAGCGAAAGGGTCTCTCTCGCTTGAGCGTGACCTATTAGCTTGAGCGAGACTGGGGCAGGTTTTGGTACTATTGTTGAATGGTTCACTGATGTGTGGCTTGCTTATCTAATCTAAATGCTTTACTAGAAGGGTTTGCAGGATGATGCCATGATTAATATATGAGGTTGAGATGGAAATGGTATGTTACTTTGTTGTGTATGAATTGGAAAGCATGAGTTGTATGATTGGTTGTTTATACATGACATTAGTATTATGGGAACTTCCTGATTGGTTGGTGAGACATGTATAAAGTGTGAGTAGGGCGTAATCCATTGACTCTTGTAGTGAGAGCTCCTAGTGGTGCCTCATCTGTTGGACGTAATCCCATGGACCTTCCTAATGGGAGTCCCTGGTGGTGCCCCATCTATTGGACTTAATTCCATGGACCTCGTGGTGAGAGTTCATGGTGGTGCCTCAACATTAGGACGTAATTCTACGCGAGTAACGTGGTGGTGCCTCAAGGCCAGGACGTAATTCCACGAAGGCCACGTGGTGGTGCCTCTTGTAAGGGTGTAATTCCGCAAAGGCCTCGTGGTGATGCCTCATTGTTAGGACGTAATTCCCCTGATTGGTGGTGGTGCCTCATGTTACGTATCCGGATAGTCAAGTCTTGGAGTCTCAAATGGTTTGGAAATCTATGGGTGAATGTCTATTATTTGTGTCTGACCGTGAAACTGCATGTTGACTGTTGTGATATAAGATTTCTTTACACTAACTTACCCTTTCGCTTGCTCGTATGTTATGTGTGGTTTCCTCTATTGCGATGATCATCGATTTTATTGATGTGAGCAGATGTGAGAACCCTTGACAGTGGTAATGATGATAGGAATGCTAGAACTTGATGGACTGGACGGGTATTGGGCCCACTATGGGGCCCATCGCTGATGGATTTATTAGTTATGATTCTCTTATCTGTACAAGACCTAATACAATCATTTCAACAGTATACTTTGTTTTAGGTCGTGTGGGGCCTCTTTTATGTAATATGGATATGTTTGGGGTACTGTGTACTTCATATCCCAAATCTTCGTACTCTCTGGATATTTATGTATGTGGCGTTTTATTAAATGGGATTTATCTATTTAATTGGGACATTACAGTTTCAAGAGTTTTTTGCGTAAATTTGGACGAGGAACTGAAATTTTTCTACAAAACTATTAATTAGATTATGGGTTAGTCTTTTGGTGGATAATTGATTAATTGGAGCATAATTCAAAGCTAGGTTTTCTATAAAAAAATAATTGAAGTTTAGGAAAAATAAGACTTACTATCGATTGAGAAGAACCTAAGTTTTTGTGGAAAACGTATTAGACGCACAAAGAAATAATTTGATTAAAATATTGAGAATGAAATTGTAAAATCTCTTCAAGAATCATTTAAAATTGATTACTTTTTGTATATTGTAGATAAAGAAATTACCACACTTCAGAGTAAATTTGAACAATTTAAAATATGCGAAGATATTTTTTATTTCTTATGTAGTGTTAAAAAATTAAAGTCACTAGTAGGGGCGGACCTTAGTGTCCCTACAGGGGGGCCATGGCCCACCTCCCCCTTCCCCGATTTTTTTTCTAAGTAAGTAATATATATATATATATATATATATATATATATATATATATATTATATTCAATTTTAATGGATTTTATATTTTTAAAAATTTTATATATTTCTCATGTTTTTAATTTTTGAGTTTTGATGTGAAATTAAAATTTGTTTCTAGCAGTTGAGTTGTTTACGGTATCTAACATGTTTCCGTTCAATATTTGCTGAAAAACACGTTTGACACATAAAAATAATTAACTTAATTGGATTAAAAGTACTATATCTATTCATTTAAAGTATCAGGACGAAAATGTATCAAAGTTTCAGACAATAACGTATTATAATTTTGCACCAAAGTTCATAGACTAAAAACATATTTAACCTTTTATCTTGACACTCCCTAAGTTTTGTCTAAAGATCCGCCACTGGTCATAGATTGTGCATTTTTAAAACAAAAATGTTTAACCTTGAAAAATCTTTAAAACATAATAATTTGTTGGATAGTGATGAATTTGATTTATTTTCATAATTAAATATCTTAAGAGATATTATAGGTTTGAAAAATGATAAACCAATTGACATTCTTAATTATATAAAAAGATTATATTTTTCTCCAAATCTATATATAACTTATAGAATTTATAGAATAATGTTAGTGTTAATCATGTCTCAAGAAAGAATGAATGGATTAACGTTAATATCTATTGAAGAAAAAATGTGAAATGAAATTAATAATGACAAAATTTAATAAATAAATTTTACATAAAAAAAATCAAAAATAAATTTTAAATAAAAAGTCACATTTTTTAAATTCGTTTTAGGCCTCCCAAACTCTTGAGTCGCCCTTGTTTTATTGTAAAAATGGTGTCAAATGCCTTATAGTGTAAGACCAAATATATATATATATATATATATATATATATATATATAATCTCTCAATGACCAAAATCATAACTCATATGTGAGAAAAGATAACTGGACAGTTCTTAGTTCGACATCTAAGGAAATAGGGTAGGGATAGGCAAAAGAAAGTTAATATTAAATCTTAAAAAAAAAATTAAAGACATTTTTTGAAATGTGGAAGAATTGACTAATAATACATTTTTATTTTTAATTTGACGAGAAATTTGAATTTTTCTTAATATATAGAGTTCAATGTATGAAATGATTTTCACGAAGAAAATCATGAATTCTTTCATAATAGGTACTATTTTTTTCTTCTATTTATACAATGTATTTTATTATGAATTTAGTTTCATCTCCGATATTTTTCTTTGTTTTTTTCCTTTTTTTTTTAAATAAAATCACCGTATAAAGATAACGATGTAAGGAAGTAACTTAAACATAAAAGTAAATAAAATCATAAGATCAACGTGCAACTGAAAATTATTAAATGAAAAAAATTTAATTTAGTGTGGAGAATCAATACTTAATTAAAAGTAAATTAAATATCATAAATACAAATTAATAAAGAAGACTCTAGTATGTGATTAAATATAAATTGAATGATGAATAAATGATCAATATTATATATATAACTCAGGACGTTCATATCAATTAATAATAAGGTCAAAATGATCAATATTATATATATAACTCAGGACGCTCATATCAATTAATAAAAAGGTCAAAGCCTAACTGAAAGTAGACTAGAGTATATAGAAATATAGAAAGAATAATTAAAATAAATAATAAAATATAAAATATTAAGAAAAGTTTGATGTATTGGTATAATAAATGAAATATAGAAAAAAAAAGGAAGTAAAACAATATGCGGTTCAAAATAAGTAAAATATGTTAATAAAACACATAAATGGTTTGACCTCAGTCCATCTTTACTAATTAAGAAGAGCTAAAATTGTTTTTAAAATGCTACAGTTTCCTAAATCTCACTTCCATTTTTTCTCTTATACCTCTCTTTATCTTTTCCCACCTACCTCCTCCTCCACCCATCTAAATAGGTCAAACTTTGTTTTATTATATTTTTTAAGTTATAATTACATACATTAAACGAAGAGATAACTCTTATCTATTTTTATCTTATCTCTTATATAAAAGAGAAAATAGAAAGATTATTTGATTTAAATTTTTTAATAATTAACACATACACATAAAAATAATTAATAATTGTTTTAATAAATTCATTTTTTATATTTTTAAATGTGTTTTTTTTTCTTATCTTTCATTATTATTATATTTTTTTAAGCTAATTGATTTATTTATCGATATTCCAACTTTATCTACATAAAATATGAGATATTTGTAATTATAAATTTAAACATACGAGTTAAAAAAAATATGTTCAAACTCATATATTTAAAGTAAAAATAAAATAAATAATATAATTATTTAAAAATATTACTTTACTTCCATCATTTTAGTAATTTTGTCCTCAAAATTCATTTTGTTTGTAAAAACATATGCACATACTTCTCGCTATCCAATTCCAAAGTGCATTGTCTTCTCGATGACTATAAATAAAATACCTATTGTTGGATCTTCTTTTTTAATTATGATTGCAAAAGTGTGTTATTTGACAAATGGGTATGAAAAACTTTATGTTGGAGTATGTGACTTTACAAGGATAACATATTAAAATAAAGGAATATGATATTTTTGACAAACATTTTTTGATAAAGTACAACAAAGTCTACTTTTCAATATATATCAAACTTTTTTCTTCTTTTTCCAAATCACATAAAACTTTTCTTTCATTCATTAAGAAGTCGTTGCATATGCATTGTCAAAAATTTATGATCAAAACTTTGTTAAAAAATAATTTTACAAAAATAAAGTTATCAAGTTATTTTGTGTGTATTCAAGAACTTAAAAGAAAAGGAAGGCTTGGAGCATTTTTCTTGGTCCATTACTTTTACAATGGATTAAAAATCATGTGTCCTACTAAAATTACTAAAAGATTGAACCTTTGAGATAACCATACCCTTATATTTTTAACCAATTGCTAACATATATGTATTTATCCATCGTCTTGTTTAGCTTTCACATCATCATCAGAAAATATATGTGTTTATCACGACTAAAAATGAAACCAAACAAGTTATGAACAGATATAACACCAACTTGTATAAATTCCTCTGATAAGTTAACATTAACTTACATATCTCATATTTTCAAACACATCTCCAACATGTAGGTTAATTTTACTTAACTTTTCTCTTTTTCTACTTTTTACTTGGAAGCTCGTTTAAATTGCCTAGTTCCCCGTCAAGCGCTTTATTTAAACAAGTGGGTGAAGCAGCATTGGGAAAATTGGCTGTGTGGGCATGGTGGTTAAACTGTATAGTAGTTTAGTGGTGCTGCACTGTGTGGTGGCAACGAACTTGGAGGTTCAGGCAATGCACTTGGAGGTTCTGGCAATGGATTTGGTGGTTCTGGCGATGAACTTGGGGATTCTGGCAATGGACTTGGTGGTTCTGGCACTGGACTTGGAGGTTCTGGCACTGGACTGGGAGGTTCTGGTAATGAACTGGGAGGTTCTGGCACCGGACTGGGAGGTTCTGGCAATGGACTGGGAGGTTCTGGCACTGGACTTGGAGGTGGTGACGATGGAGGTGGACTTTCGGTTGGTGGTGAAGAAGGTGGTTGCACTGGACTTGGAGTTTGGGGTGGGCTTGGTGGGCTTGGAGGGAAGAATGGGTTGGGAGGTAGGAATGGGATTGGAGGCAGGAATGGGATTGGAGGTAGGAAAGGAATTGGTGGGAATGGGATTGGAGGGAAGTGAATTGGAGGTAGGAATGGGATTGGTGGTAGGAATGGGAGGGGAGGGAAAGCAGCATCTACTGCTGAATTTTTTTCTGATGTAAATGGGTTTGAAACACTTTGTTTTTGGTCGCAAAAGGTTGGTTTTTCAACAGGTTTGAATGAGAACAAGCCAGCTGAGAAAATGTGTTCTTCTTGCTTTCTTGTAATGAGTCTCACTGAAGAAGAGGTGGAAACTGAGGGCACATCACAATTTGACTCACTGCTACTGATGAGTTTCACACTGCACCCCTTGATTCTCTCTGCATGCTTCCACACTTTGAATGGCAGCTTCACTTTGAATTCACCATGTTCATCTGTCTCCACTTCTTCCTCGAAACTTGGTTCTGAATGCGCAAATTTGCATTCTACACCAACTTTGGCACCTGCTCATGACAGAACAAAACATCAGTCAAAAGATCAAACACCTTAAGGGATATATAATATGATATGTGAAACTGAAGCATGTCATAATCAAAATGAACCTGAAATGAAGGGGGTTTCGGGTGTGAAATCATGTTGAGAACATGTGTCACAGTAGACAGTGCCAACTACAACAGCAGAACGGTCATCTTTGTCTTGAACCTCTGAAACACTGCCATATATGAGACTGAGGAACAAAATCCCAAGAAACCAACTCATTGTTATAAGTTTGGTTTCTTCAGAAACTGTGTTTGTGAATGTAGGCTTAAGGGTGATGGTATATATAATGAAAGGACCCTCACACACTCGTTCTTTGACACTTTTTTTATTATACTTCCATTTTCACACTCACAAATATTATTATTTTCTTTCAAAATTTCATTTATATTTACTTTTATTTATTAAAGATAATCTTTTATTAATAGAAAGAAGAGTGAAATAGAAGTAAGAAAAAGGTTTGGTGTCAAAATATAATTTCCCATAATGAAACTCTCATTATGTGAAAAGATGAAAAGATTGTAATTATGTGAATTAATTTGAAACAAAAAGTCAATACTCTGTTTCATTAAGAAATAAACTTATTTCCTTTCAACTTTCCTTTCTCTAAAATGGAAGTTAGAAATATCGGTCATATTCTTTTTAACTTTTACACTAAAACGGTAATTTTATTCAATATATCAATCAATTTATAGATATCATTAATTGTAAATCATTATTACAATAAATGATAAATTAATAATGGAAATACTTACCAATGCATGTCTTTAAAATAAATATGCTAATAATATATATATATATATATATATATATGTATATATATATATATATATATATATATATATATATAAAATATATATTAAAAAAATATATATATATATATATATATATATATATATATATATATATATATATATATATATATATATATATTAAATAGACTGACTATATTAAGTCATGAATCATATTTAATGTTTAGTAATATATAACATATATATCAGATTTTATATTTACACGATAAATCAATTAATACAAGCATTTATTATTTATTTATTTCTACATTTACAAATATGTTTTAATTATAAAATAACATTATACGCGTTTCTAAAACAAAATCATAACTACAGCCTATTAACCTCTAACGTATACTAATTATAGATATATTAATACATAATATGAATGTGTTGGTTAATGTATATATCAATTAATATACATTAACAATATTAAAAATATAATTAACTGTAAAATTATAGCCATATATATTTTCATAAGAATAATAAGTCTATCACATTAATTTATTTGTGTATACGTATGAAAAATATTATTACTTAAAATATTAAATGTTTTTTTCCATGATAAATTATCAAATTGTGTTTTTGGTTCCGATAAAATTTCTTAACCTTTTCATTCCAGATAAATATTTAAGTTGAATAAGTTTTTTCAGCTTCAAAATTTATTTATGTTGAAGTTGATGTTTAATTTCATTCCAGATAAATATTTATGTTGAAGTTGATGTTTAATATTTTTATCATAATAATTTAAGAAATATATTTGGTGCAGAAAATTACCCTTTTAGTGTTCCTAATAAATTTGAATTTAATTCTTAATAAAATTTTATGGTATGTTAAGTATTTAATAAATTTATATATTTTAATTAAGTGTTCGCTGATAATTTTTTGTTAATTAGGTGATGTGATTTGTTAACAATGTTGCCACGTCACATATCAATTATAATTTTGTATCTATTTTAAATATTAATAAATTTTAGTTTATAAGAAGTATATCAATTAGTCTAGTGACTCATTAATTTTTTTTAAATTAATTAATAATTAATGATTTTTAAACTGTTATAGTGATAAAATTACATTTATGATAATAAGTTATAAAAATAATTATATAAAAATATCAAAATAGTATTTTACATAATAAAAATAAATAACAAATAAATATATTTAAAAAAGTAAAAATAATCAAATGTGTGTATTAGTAATAATTTGATACACCATTTAATCAAATTTCGTAAAAGAAAACAAAAGTATAATTTGGGGTATAATAAGATGAAAAATACTTTAGAGATCTATGAAAATTTCTCATATATCAAACTAGTCAAACTGAATAAAAATAGTTTTTCAAATGAAACAAAAATTAAAAATAAGATAATAAAAAAAATTATATTGTCTAGTAAATGAAGGATTTGTGCTATTGAATACTTAAATTTAAAGCTAAACATTCTAATGTGAAAAATAAAACAATAAATAAAAATATTAAAAATGAGTAGAAGTATTCAAATATGGAACATAAAAATATTTAATTTACATATATCATTAAAATATAACTACACAAAGGTTCTTGTAAGAGAGAAAATATTTTGGAGAAATATGTGAATTGATTTCATGAAAAGCCAAAGAATTAAAAGATAAAAACGTGATATATATATATATATATATATATATATATATATATATATATATATTTATATAATAAAATAT
>Ga0214542_1010720_pt1 | contig 13139 bp, 9 predicted proteins | sample CNSS1metaG_FD_160096 | JGI IMG/M metagenome (GOLD analysis project Ga0214542, IMG submission 160096) | Root nodule microbial communities from cowpea collected in UCLA plant growth center, Los Angeles, California, USA - CNSS1 | ecosystem: Host-associated > Plants > Roots > Nodule | place: USA...
AGTGAATGCAGCAACATTTTATTTATATTTTCATGATCGATCATGATCTTGATTTTGGACATGGTTATAAAGAAAATTTCAAAGACACATTTTGTCACCAGAAGTGGCACGATAATGTGAAAAAAAAGGAAAAGGAAAATGTGAAAATATTGACAAAAAGATGAAGGTATATATTATCATTACGATGGTAAAGGCCATTTGAGTTGTACTTATTGTACACCAGAGCATCTTACAAATAATGAGAAGAACATAGAAACACACTTTGCTTATGAAGATGGTGATTCTGATTATGGCCATATGGATGCTACTCATCTTAATATTGTTATTTTCTTTGCTAAAGCAAATGAAAGCATTGATCACCTAATTGATTATGAGAGTGTTGAAAAAAAAAATCTCATATTGATATTTACGTTTATATGAAAAACGAATGTTTTGCACTAGTACCAAAAGATATGTGTCTTATTGATAGTGCAACAACTTATACAATTCTCAAGAGTAATAAATTTTTCTCTTGTTTGATAATGCGAGACATCAATGTTAGTATTATTTATAGTACTACAAATATATTTGAAGACTCTAGAAGAGCTATTATACTTCTACCAAGAAGTTGAATAGAAACTTGTTAAGTTTCAAGGATATTTGTCTAAATGAATATTATATTGAGACAAACAACGAAAAGGATATGAAATATCTTTATATCTCTACGATTGAGTTGAAAAAAAATGTATATTGGAGAAATTATCAACATTCTCTTATGATTTATACTACACATATATTAATACAATTGAAATGGATGTCATGGTAAACTAGAAGTTTACGAATCAAAATGAATGTCTTGTTTGACATGATCAGTTGGATGATTCGTACTACGCATATATTAGTACAATTAAAAGGCATGTCATGGTAAACTAGAAGTTTACGAATCAAAATGAATACCTTGTTTGGTATGATAAGTTAGGTAATCCTGGATCTATTATGATGCGAAAAAAAAGGGTTCAAAAACTCATGTTGACACCCACTTAAGAGTCAAGAAACTTCTTCAGACCAATGAGTTCTCATGTATTATACGTTCACAGAAGTTGATAATTAAACCATCATCAGAAAAATTAAAAATGAGTCAATCTCATTTTCAAAATGAATACAGGGTGATATTTGTGGTCCAATACACCCACCATGTGAAACATTTATATATTTCATGGTTTTAATTGATGCATCAACTAGATGGTCACATATTTGTTTATTATCAACTCGCAATCAAGTAATTACAAAGTTATTAGTACAATTAAGTATCCAGTAGTACATGTTGATACTCAAAATAGACTTGCGAAATCATTACTAAAACATCTAAAATTGATTGCAAGATCATTACTTACGAGAGCTAATCTTCCAATGGCTACTTGGAAATATGCAATTTCGCATGTTGCATTAGTGATTCACATCAAGCCAATAAGTTATCACAAATACTCTATTATGCAGTTGGTTTTTGGTCAGTGACCTAATATTCTCATGTAAGAATTTTTTTAGTGTGGTGTATATGTTTCAATTTCCCCACCAAAAAGGACTATGATGGGTCCTTAGAGATGATTAAGAATACATGTTGGATATGATCTTCCCTCAATAATAAAATATCTTGAATTACCAACAAGAGACTTATTTACAGTTCGACTTATTATTTCATAACACGCTTAAAGCATTGTAGGCTTGTTAATTCCAAAGACACGCTTGAAATGTGGTAAGCCTATTGGTTCCAAAGATAAAAAGTCTTGAATGAGAAAGGGAGATAAAATGCAAAATGACCTAATCGAAAAGATTGAAATCCCAAAAGATTCATTTCACATAATTAATGGTTCGGTTCCAAAAGAACCTTAGGTACCTATAAATTGTTGAAAATGATGAGATCTCAATAAATTATGTCATGAATCATATAATATGGAACCAAAATGAAACTATCATTGACAAAACTTTTACTTATAACATACCGATGAATGCTATGAATGACAATGAGGATCACTAAGCAATGATCATTAAAGATTGTCGGTAAAGAAAAGATTGGCCAAAATGAAAATATGCAAAGAAGCATAATTATATTTGCTTGCTAAACGAAAGGTTTTTGGACATATAGTTCGCACACCTGAAGTTAAGAAACTCGTTGGGTACATATGGATTTTTGCGCAAAAATTAAATTAAGAATGATGAAATTGTTAGATACAAAGCACAACTAGTTGCTTAAGGTTGTTCACAAAACCTTGTATTGATTTTTGAAAAAACATATTTACTAGTATTGGATGCAACAACATTGCAATATTCGATTATCCTAGTTGCACAACAAGGTTTGCATTTACATCTAATAGATGATGTTACAACCTATTCGTATGGTTCTTTCGAGAATCATATTTATATAAAAATCCCTAAAGGATTTTATTTGCCCAACAAGACAAATTCTAAAGAGGGTTATTCAATGAAATTGAACATGCTCTTTTATTGATTAAAACAATCAGGACGTGTGTGGCATAACCGTCTTATTAAGTACTTATTATAAGAAGGATACAGAAATGATCCTATTTGTTCTTGTATTTATATGAAAAGATCCAAAAATGAATGTGCCATAATTATTGTTTATGTAGATGACATAAACATCGTTGGAACTCCTAATGAGCTCACAAAGGCAAATGATTACTCAAAGAAATAATTTAAGATGAATGATCTTTTAAGAGCAAAGTCTTATTTGAAATTAGAAATTGAGTATTTAAATAAAGGTGTTTTTATACGTCAATGTGCTTAAAATGTTCTAAATGGACAAGTCGTGTCCATTATGCACTCCAATAGTTGTGAGGTCGTTAGATGTTAATAAAGACTCTTCTTAGACCTCAAGAAAATGATGAAGATCTTCTTGGTTCAGAAGCACCATATCTTAGTGTCATAGAAACACTAATGTATCTTGCTAATTATACTCGATCTAATATTACATTTGCTGTAAATTTGTTAAGCAGGATATAGTTCTTCAACTACAAGAAGAAAATGGTTTGGAGTAAAACATATACTTCGTTATTTTAAGGATACTATGAATATGAGCTTATTCCATCCAAATGATTCTGATTCAGACCAATGAGTTATGTATATGCATGTTATTTTACATATTCTCACAATGTCACAATGGTTGATCACAAACAAGATGTTTGTTCACATGTGGTAGCACAATGGTTTCATGAAGGTATATGAAACAAACCATAGTAGCAACATCATCTAATCATATCGAATTACGAGGAAAGTTGTGAATATGTTTGGTTAAGGTCTATAATTCAACATGTGCAAGAAACTTGTGATTATCCCCAATAAAGATGGAATCAACAACCATATATGAAGAAATAATGTATTGTTCAATTGAAAGGATGATATAGATATCCAAAAATTCATTCATGTGAAAATATGACAGGTCTATTTATGAAGTTTTTGCCAAGAAGAACTTTTGAGCAAATGATTCACAAGTTCGTACTTTGTCACCTTAATGATATAAGTTTACATGAGGGGGAGAAATAGAATATGCGATGAACAATATTGTATTAAAGAATACAGAATGATGTACTCTTCCTTCACTAGGTTTTTTATCCCAAAGGGTTTTTCCTAGTAAGGTTTTAACGAGACACATTCTTTTATCAATAGACACTTAAGGAGGAGTGTTATGAATTAATGATTGTCCATTGATTTGATACATTTACTCATATGATTGATACTCATATGATTCAATACTCTTTATGTAAATATTTGTATTAATAACTTGATTTGTTTCCTTTATGGATTACATGTTGTATCTATAAATAGGACCTTTCCTATCAATAATAATACACAGATGAATTACTCCCTATTTTCGCATTCTCTATTCTTTATTGTTTCTTCTCTTTCATATTATCTATTATACTCTCTATTATTCGCTTTATTTCATAACACAATCATGTTTTTATATGATTTGATGAAAGTTTGAACATATTTTAAAAAACAAGTAAAAAAATAAGAAAATATCCGATTAAGATGTGGAAACACATAAGGTGTGTGTGTCCTCTTTTGTTATTGTAAATAATTAATTTAATTAAGAAATTTACTGAAGTTAAATAAATAGTAATTAAAAAAAATAAAAATGATAAAATATTTATTTTAATTTAAAAACAATTAAATTTAATCTAACAAAAAATTAGAAAGAAAACGTGTAAACGAAAAAAGAAATTATCCTTTATATATAAATACAAATTATTAAAAAGAAGAAATTTTCATTTTATTATCACAATCATTTCTTCAGTTTTATCTTATCAATAAATATTTTCTTTTTTTATATTAGTGATGATGATATTATAATATTACTAAATTAATATATAAAATAAATTTATATTTATTTAAAACAAAGTAAATTAAATGAAAAAATAATAATTATTAATGATAAAAAAAATTATTAGAACAGTTTTATAGAAAATATATAAAAATAATGATTAAGCTTTTAAAAATAAATAAATAATTATTATAAAAAATAAATTAAAAATAAATAATTATGAACAAAAATATCTTTATATATATATATATATATATATATATATTTATATATATGTTTATATATATTTCCACTAATTATTTATAAATTATTTTAATTTCTTTTTTCATGAATTTCATATAGGTTTTAGCAGTTACAAAATCAAAAATCTCGTATCTTTCGTAACTCCCAAACTTTTTCTTTTTTTTCATGAGTCATTTTTGTTCCCTTCTTTTCTTTTTTCTTTTTTCTTTTTCTTCATTACAGTAGCATCATTGAACATATGAAATAGATAATTACTTATAGGCATTTGTAGGTGTCGGCAAATCAGGTTGAATATAGGTCCATCATCCATGTTAAAAGAAACGGGTTAGATTAAAAATTTTAAATTCTAAGTTCATTCTGATCTGATTCATTCAGTCCCTTAATTTGATGGACAAAAATACGGATCAGTTTGTCCCGGTCCGTTAGTCTGTTTTTTTTAATTAAAAATTAAAAATAAAAATAATTAAAAAGATTATTATTTTATACTATATTTTTTTAAAAGATGTAAATATAATAGTATTGTAATTTAAATTATTAAAACTTACAAATTAAGTTCCAAATATCATATATAATTAAGGGATATAACATGTAAATATAATAATTATTTTAATTTATCTAATTAAAAATTTAACTATCAATAAAAAATTTAAAAAATATTTTATGATAAATATGGTTTTAATATTAATATAATATATATATATATATATATATGAAAAAATTTTAAAAATAAAAAACTTTAAAAAATTTGAAAACAAATTAAAAAAAAAAAAGTTACGGACCAATCATATCCGTTAGTCATGTTATACGAGGCCAGTTACCATTATTGGCTCGTTTTTATTTGATGATTCAATCTAGTTCGACTCATTTTTGACATGTCACAAATGGGCAAACCGAACTAGAGTGACCTGTTTTGTCATCCCTAAACATTCAATTAAATTTTCAGTTTACTAAATTACTAAATTACTAATGCATAATTATTATTTTATTTTGGATAAAATTATTAGGTTAAAAATAATGATGTTAAAAGAAATGTAGTGACATTTAATAAAGAAACTAATTTTAGACCCGTGCATATACACGAGTCTTTAGTTTTCCTTTTTCTAATAATTTTTGTGTTTAAAAATTACTGAATATTTGTTATATTTTTAAGAAAATAATTAATTTATATAATTTGTTTATGTGTTATATCTACATTTTATTACAAGAATAATAATTAATATTAGAATTACATAATATAAGAATTTGAGATAGTTAATTTTGTGTATATTATTATCACAGTTTTTTATGCATTTAATGGTAGTATTTTTTTAATATTTAATGGAGTTTTCAAATAGTTTTTCTTATTCGTTTAAATTAATTTTTATTCATTATTATTAAAGAATCGGTTAAATTACTCTTTTGTCCCTCTATTTGTCAAGAAATTTCAGTTTGGTCTTCAAGTTTTTCGTTGTCTCAATTTGGTTCTCATTTTCTTAAAAATTACTCAATTTGGTCATTGCCGTTAATTTTGACCAAACGGTGTTAAAGTCAACACCACGTGTCAATTTCTTTTTTTTTAATTTTTTTTTAATTTTTTAATTTTTTACACGTGTCACTTCACAGTTGTGCCACGTGTCAAAATGACTCAATTTGGTCCCTATATTTGTTTTTAGTTTCAATTTAGTCCTAATTTTTGTTAAAGTGAAGCAATATTGTCCCTCCTTAGATTGACACTCAATTTAATCTTTGTATACAACTTATGATGATATTCTTAATAAAATTTATTTTTTATTAAATATTTGTAGAAATATTTTTAAACAAGGTTTTTTTTTAGTTTTATTATTAAACAAAGTTAAACCCCAAACTTAATTTCAAAAATTAACAATCTTGTCATCATATATAAAGGTATCAAGTGTATCATATTATACAAACTTAGTGAAGATTAAAAATCAAATAACTTGTCACACATAAGTTTAGGAACTAAATTTAAAGTTCAAAACAAAACGAAAGTCTAATGTTTTGTATAGAATTTAAAGTTAATTTAAAATATTGATATAAATATTTAATAAAAACATTAATTTTAGTAAGAATATCACCATAAGATTTATAAAAAAAAGTAAAGGTTAAATCATTCCAGTGAATTCCCAAGTAGGTCCCCCAATTTTCATTTGACTCAATTGGGTCCCTAATTTTGAAAAACAGCAACAATTCAGCCATAATTGTTAACGACCGTCAATGATTGTTAAATGAACAGTGACTGAGCATGCTGAGGTGTTGTTTTCTACTGACGTGGCTTGATCAGAATTAATTAATAATTAAGTCTTAAAAATTAAATTTGAAAAATGCATAATAGAAGAGGACGAGAATACGAGAGGACTTAGAGTTTTCAAATTGATTTGGGGGAAACCATGGAGCTAGGGTTCTTGTGCGAAGAGAAGCGAAGCGAAGAGAATAGAAAGGGGAGAAGCTGCTGGAATCGAATTGCATTGGAGGTTTTCGATCATCTGAATCACGATTTGCTTTAAATAGAAGGGCAGAAGGTGAGTTTCTCTTTATAGCATTTGGGAATTTGGGAAAAAAAAATTTGGTGCATGCTCTGATGTTTCTTGTTTGGGGAACTAGAGTATTGATTGTGGTTTGTCGGTGTTTAAATATGCTTTTTTTGGCCCACCATGTGTAAATGCTTTTGCGTTGTGGTCCCCCATGTTTAAAGTGTTGTTGTAGTGTCTTTTTCAGTGTGTTCTGTATTGAATATATGTTTCATATTTTTTTGTTGGTATATGATTAATATATTGGTTTATGTATCTATCAATATACGTGTTTGCGTGATGGACGAGGAATTTGAGGTGGTTTTTTACCATGGAGGTAAATTCATAGGTGATGGGAAGTTGCGGTACAAAGTCCTGGAGGTGGTTCATAAAAGGACAGATGAAGTCAAGAGAGTTAGGAAGAATACTCTAATCCAAGAGTATGAGATGCTCAAAATGTTTCTAGAGGAAAACATCTATGATGTGTAGAAGAGATTCACCCACATCGTTGACCATTTGGTAGCCTTAGGTAAGAATTTCAAAACTAAATAAAAATATAAAAATTCTTAAAAGTTTGAATGGTTTTTGGCAACCAAATGTGATTTTTACACCCATAGTGAAGGATATTACAATGAATTTGTTGCACACACCCTTTCTATTCGAACTATTCCAATGAAATAGACATGTAAGTATGTGTCTACATATCATACTTGAATTTCTCTTTCTCTATTTTCTTTTTCTCGTATATACACTTTTCTTCTTCATTTTTCCTTTTCTATAGTGGTCTAAATATATAATTTTGTTGATAATTTGATCGTTGAGTGCTTCATGAACACCTCATTGATCTTTCATAATGAATTGCTTGATCAGTGCTTTGAAAATCTTCATGTAGTCATCAATGTTATCTATGTCTTTGAAATTATTCACTTAAGATTAACTTTAGCACTTTCTTCTTTAATAGCATTAAACATTTGATTGTAAAATGCTTATCCATAATGTTCTTGTGGAGAACAAATAAGAGAAGTCAGACACAAATATCACCTTACCTCAATCCGCAATCTCTCTAGTTGGCTTCTCCTCGACTCGCGTATGTCATCTGCTGATATCATGGCTTGAACCCATGAGGGGTTAACTGCGGAGAGGACTCTGACGATCAAGTCAGCCAAGAGATTCTCAGAAATTCAAATCTTGTGATTAAGGAATTAATGAATGCGTACCTTTAATTGTTGGGGTCCACGTGTATTTATAGAGTTATTAATTATGTTTGCCCTTCTTGTGGGTTGGGTCATTGCTTGGGTCCTAGATGGGCCTGGGCTTAACCTAGGCCCTTAGTTAATGTTTTGTTGGGTCATGTGTAATGGCTTGAGTATAAAAGCCTTAATTTTTCAGCATTGTACTCACTTTTGAATTTTTTGTGCAATAGACACTTTGAGTTGAGAACACTCCTCACTATTGCCACTTGAGAGTCATCTTTTAGAGAGCTTACTCTCTTTACCTCTAGCCCCCTTCCTAGGCTAGAACCACCTCTAAATCATTCATTCCTTTCACCTATCCATTGCAAGCAAGAGCCTACAAACTTGCCTTCCACTCTTCCATGCTTCCTCCATCATTTCCGCTGCACTTGGAGCTTCATGTCTCCACCAAGCTCCATCATAGTGGTATCTAAAGCCATCCAAACCATGGAGTAGTAACTTGTCTTGGTTTGGTAAGGGTTCTATCCATAGCTTGTTTAGTTTTCCTTGTTGCCTTGTTGTTTCATCTATTCCCTTCTTCTTCTTTCATTGTTCTTCATCTTTCACAGTTCATTTGTTGTGTTTATGTGTTCTATTGTGTTTCTTCATTGAGTCCATTCAACTATGAGACTACAAGAGTGTTCTACACTCTATTTGTAGATTTTCATGCTTGCTATGGTTCACATCATTTACTAGCTTTCCTTTAAAGTTCAACACCATTTTCTTCATTCTATTAAGTTTCTTGCATTTTAATCGGTGAATCTTTCTTGTTTTTCATTTTTCTAACGTTTAAGTTTTGTCTATGGTCTTCTTCTTCACTTTTGCTTCATTTCCACCATTTATTTCTTTCATTTTGCTGTTTTACTAAGCTTGATATAGTGCCACCATTTCACAACTACGCAAATGATGCTTACACTGTGCGTGTGGATGGTTGGACAGATTTCTTGCCAAGATTAAACCATTTTCACCGTTGGTTGTGGTACCTTAGGGTCTTGAGATGTTCATCTTTTATTCATGTATGATTTTAGTTAATAATCATGCTCCAATCCACTGGATTTTCGTTTGAACATCTCCAAAAATTTTCAGAGAGTAATCTGATCCAGTTTCTTTGTTTTCCAGAGTGCACACCTATTGTTTGTTAATTCTCTTGAGTGATACAGTGCCTGTTAATTTTAGTTGTTTGTTGTGCCTAAAAGATAAGACATCAACGAAATTTTTGCAACAAGAATCACTCAAAACCATTGAGATATGAATTCGTAATAATTCATCAAAGTCTAGCCAACAATCAGCGTTTTCAGGCTTGTTGTGCCTTTTTTCACTCTGTTTTCCAGACACACACTGTTTTTGTTTGATTTAAATGGAACGATCCACTACACCAATTCACTTGCTAATTTTTACTGATTTAAATAACATCTGGACGAAAATTAACAAAAAAAATTGTGACAAAAAATGTGCAATACAAAAAATATGATAAATCCTCAAAGTTGAGGCAGCTGTCAGCGTTTTTCTACTGGTGCAGTATTTTTTCCAGCTTTCTTTGTTTGTGCGTTTTGGTGTGTTTTCAGCTCTAATTTCAGTGCTTTTTGTCCATCAATGTCTTGGCCTAAGTGTGTCTCCTTTATTGCTATCAAATGCCTTCAATTTGGAGTAGTGTACACCCTCCCATTGGCATCAATGCATAACAGACTATAGGCCTTCTTACAAGCACTGTAGTTTCTGTTTTGTTTTTGTAGATCCATTCTAGTTCCCTTCTAGGATTCTCTTTGTTGTGCTTCCCTCCTTGTGTGCCTTTAATTTTTTTGCTTGTCCATTCTTGGCATTTCAATTCTATCTTGTCACTATAATTCCATTTGGTTTAGCATTTTCTAATTCGCTTTTCTTGTGTTTCTTCTTTCATTTGGCAAGTAATGTTGGTTCTAATGTTTATGGATATGAATTAAGTGTTTGATTTTGATTTAGTTGCTAGCATAGGTAGCATCTTAGGGGGTGGTTAAGGAGTAAATCTCTAAAGGTTGTGCTCATCTTTTTTTTTACCCCTCCCTTCACCAAATTTGGAGAGTTTGAGCTTTAATTTTCTTGGCATGAGTGTTGAGTACTAACATTTGCCTTGGCATAGTTTTTGTGTATTATTTTGTTGTATTTTTTTTCAGCTATATTGTGGTCATTTGGTGCCAATTCAAAGCCATTTCAAGAGGTATTTGCTGCCTCACAAAGTCCCCAATTGGTGCTTACCTTTGGCCATCAACTAAGGCCTCCAAATTCACAAAAAATTGGTGCTCTTAGGTGCTCTCTTGGAAGCAACAATTGGAGTGCTTTGGCTGCACATTATTGCATGCAAATTGTTAAAACTTTGTAGTTTATTTTTTGCTTTGTAATTTGGACTACTTAGTTGTCTTGGGGAACCACAAGGTGTTCAATCCCATCTCCTAAGTAGAACCTTCATCCTCCATTAGTGAATCGTTTTTAGTTGTAAGTGTGTTCAAAGTTCTAAGTGCTTTCTCACCTTACATTAGGCCGCATAGTTATATTCAAGTTTTCCTGTTGTTTAGTTGCTTAAAATTTTGAGACCAAAGTCTCTTCATATTTTGGCCAATTAGGAGTCTATTTTTAGTGTTAAATTTCTTTGAGTCTTGTTTGTATGTTTTGTGCTTAGTGACTCAAGTGATTCTATTTACTTAGCACTTAGACAATTGTGTGATCTTTGACACCTTTTACAAGTGCATCTTGGCAAAGATTGGCCTTGGTATTTAAGAAGTCTTAAAGACTCACCTCGCCTAACTTGGAGGTCCACTTGTGATTGATTTCCTCTACCATACTTTGTTCAAGTTGCATAAGTTCATTCAATCACCATGAGTACATATTCTACATATAGTCCTAGGTTGCATAAGCATGGTAGTCATGAGTTGCATCATACATTTTATAGTGACATTCCATTCTTTGGGGAGGATATAGGACCAATATCATTTAGAGATTGGATGTGGGATACAGAGAAGTTGGTGCAACCATTGTTTAGTAAATATAGTCAACTTGACATTCTTAGGCATGTTACTTCTAGGTTTATAGGACGTGCATTCGAGTGGTGGCAAGAGAGGCAGTATAGAGTGAAAAAAGGGAGAAAATCATGCATTAACACATTTTCTAAATTAAAAGCATGCATGTGGAAACATTTCATTCCCCCTTCATTTAGGATCACTAAAGAGCAACAAGCTAGGATAGAAAACTTCATTGACATAGGGGATGCTTTCATCCAAAATCTTGCTAAGTTTTCTAGACTAGAAAAAGATTTTAAGCACAATTTGGACTTGCTCTTGAGTGAACAAAGAAAGAGAGCAAAACATAAGAAAGAGCAAGCAAAACTTAAAAAGCTTCGAGAGTATGAAAAGAAGAGAGAAAAAGAAGAGCTTGAGAAGCTTTGTGCTAAAAGAGAACAAGAGGACAAAGAGATAAAAGAGAAAAAGAAAATAGATGAAGAAGAAAAGGCAAAAGAGGAGAATATTAGAAAAGCCAAAGAAGAGAATGAGAGAAAAGACTTTGAAGCAAGAGAGAAATTAAAAACAGAGAGTGAGTTTGAAAGAAAATCAAAAGTGGTAGAGTTAAAGAGTAATTCAACTTCAAGGGAACTCATTGTTAGGGATTTGGTGTGTAATCCTTCACCAATTCCTTTCATGAAGACCCAAGTTCCAAAGGGAGTTTTCCCATCTTTAAACTCTTCTTACTTTTTCATTAAATTTCTTGTTTTGTTTCCTTCTCAAACTTTTTGTTCTCTATCTCATTCCCTTATTTCATCCTCTTCAAAATATAGTGCCAAAATACACTTTGACTTTAAAATTCTTTTCAAAATCATCCAAGTCAAAGTGTGAAACACTCTTTTTGTGAAGTGGGCCTAATACCAACTTTTTCCAAATTTATAAGCCCACTTTCACACATTCCCCAATCAATTATATTGCATGGTCTTCATGATTTTAATCCAATTCTGTTTGATGACTGTTGCATATATGTTTTTGATCCTGGTGGAACCCAGCTTTAGTTGCTGTGAGCCTTAAATGACCCTCTTGATCTGAGGTAAGATCCTCTTCAAGTGGGAGGGGATGATGTGATCCCAACAAGGCTTATAGCTTGGGCAACGCCTAGGCCCAAATCATGCTCAAGGCCCAATACATGGCCCACATGCATCTTCAAGCCCAAGCCCATCAAGAGGCCCAATAACAAGGAGCATGCTCAAAAAGATCCAATTGGGCTTCATTCAAGATGGCCCAAACCCACATGGGCTTCTCACACTCTTCACATGGGCCAAAGAAGATGTGAAGATTTGAAGAGGTGTCTCAAAGAGCAATAGAATAGCAATAATATTGGCCAATTGTTTAGGCTTTGCTTTCTAGAATAATAAGTCAAACAATGAGTAGTTGAATTGATAAAATTGGGCTTGACTAAGCCCAATAGGAGATTTGGCCATGAGCTATCAAAAGAGCCAAGGTGGACTAAGTGAAACTCAACACTTCTTCCTACACCTCATGGATCCAAAGCATCCAAGAGTTAGGAATGCTTCCTCCTTCTCCAAGGCATCATCCAATGGCCAAGATCAAGCCTTCTTCTCCAAGCTAGCATCAAAGGCCAAGATGCTTTCTCCTTCTCATCCAAAGGTCAAGATTCCTCATGTGTAATGGCTTGAGTATAAAAGCCTTAATTTTTCAGCATTGTACTCACTATTGAATTTTTTGTGCAATAGACACTTTGAGTTGAGAACACTCCTCACTATTGCCACTTGAGAGTCATCTTTTAGAGAGCTTACTCTCTTTACCTCTAGCCCCCTTCCTAGGCTAGAACCACCTCTAAATCATT
>Ga0214542_1010728_pt1 | contig 13125 bp, 15 predicted proteins | sample CNSS1metaG_FD_160096 | JGI IMG/M metagenome (GOLD analysis project Ga0214542, IMG submission 160096) | Root nodule microbial communities from cowpea collected in UCLA plant growth center, Los Angeles, California, USA - CNSS1 | ecosystem: Host-associated > Plants > Roots > Nodule | place: USA...
GCCGCCCCACAACGCGATCCGCGCCGTCGCGGAATGATCGGGCGATGCGAGCAGGTTCGGCATGCCGATCTGCACCAGCGCCACCAGCCCGAGCGTTGCCGCAAACGACATCTGGAAGCTTGGATGTCGTTTCCGAGATCGCTTGCTGTATCAATATGTTATCCCACCTCGCGAAGCTTCGTTTGGGACTTTTTTTGGGACTTCGCGACGCGCTCGACCGCAGCGGCGACGTCCTCATCGAGCACATGGGCGTACCGCAACGTGCTCTTGATGTCTCTGTGATTGAGCGCCTTCTGCGCGAGCTTGAGGTTGCCGGTGTCGCGCAGCACCTTGGTGCCGAAATCATGGCGGAAGTCGTGGAAGCGGAAATCCTGCACCCCGGCCCGCGTCCGCAGCGCCTGCCATGCCGTCTTCGTGCCGTTATAGGTCAGCGCATAGCGCTGTCCTCGCACTCGGCCAAGCCGCTTGTTGCCGTACTTCGCCACGTAGGTGAACACGAACTCGGGGTGCTGGCCCTGCAACGGGAACAGGATGTCCCGGATGGTCTCGGTGATCGGGAACACCACGCGCCTGCCACCCTTGCCGATGCGCACGATCTGCTTGGTGCCGAAGTTCACTTCAGACCAGCGCAGCGTCACGCACTCCTTCAGGCGCACGCCGCTCGACCGGACAAAGTCGAAGAACGGGCCGTAATCGATGCGCATGGCGTCATCGAACGCCGCCGCCTCGTGATCCTGCAACTCCCGCACCCGCTCCTCCGGCTCGGGCAGGAACAGCTCTTGCCACTTCGGCTCATTCTCGAACTGGGCACCTTCGTCCTTGGCGAATGCGAACAGCCGCCGCAGCATGGCGATGGTCGAGCGGTTGACGGTCGAGTTCGTGATCAGCGGCACGGCGTCCTTATCCTCCTTGCTCAGCTTGCCACGCCTCGTCACGCGCTGACCGCGCCGCCATGCCACCAGTTGCTTGGCCTTGTTGTGATCGATGTCGGTGAGCGGCGTCGCCTTGCCGAAATAGCTCACAAGGCGCGCCAGGTTCGTCGAGGTCGCATCGGGATCAGCATCGTACTGTGCGCGATCAGTCCACAATCGCGCGGCAACATCGTCGATCAACAGCGATGAGCGCGAGCGCTTCATCGCCTTCACGAGCTTCTTGGCGTCCTCTCGTTTCAGCGCCTCAACGGCTTTTGCTTCTTTTCGAGTTGTGCATTCCGTAGCGCCGTGAAACCGGTGACCGCCAAGCCAGAAGTCGTAACGGTAGAACGCCGAATTTTTGGGCTTCCAGATGGACATGATTCCCGCCTCCGTCGCCGCTCGATCAAATCGTCAAGGTCCGCTTCAGTGTATCGTCGCCGAGGCCGTTTCGAGCCGCGCCCCATGTTGATGAAAGAAATCTCGCCATCGTGAACCAGCGCCGCAAGCTGATCTACGGTGATGCCGAGCCTCGCAGCGGCTTCCTTGCCGGTCAATAACCGGATCATCGACTTAAATTCCACTCCTACATTTAGGTCGTTTCAAATAGTCCGGTAAGTCCCGTCGCAATGCAGGCACTCTACCCCTTACTCCGACGACGGATCGGTCGGACTCACAAATTTGGCTGCAAATTTGACTGAGAGAACTTCAGCGGTGCAACGGTTGGCACTCCATTTGTAGATGACGGGTGATGTGCGCGGTCCAATCGCCGCAGCAAGCACGGCAGCGTCGGCGCCGACTTCTTCCGGCGTCGGCCAGATGCGTGCGGGGAAATCGATGTTGTGCTGCTTGGCGCGGGTGCGCACGATGTCATAGGCTTCCCGCAGCGGTATGCAAAAGAAAGCCAGCTTGTTGGCGTCAGTGACGCCCTCCTTCTGGAAGTGATTCACCGTGAGCTGGATCGTTTCGATCATGGTCGCGGCCGTGACCACCGCAAAATGCTTACCAAAGCGCTCGCCGACAATCTCGTAACCGAAGCCAAGCTCGATGTTCTTGCCGTCGTCGAGTTCGCCCAAGCGACTGACGATCGAAAACTGGATGTCATTCATTGCGCCGTCGACCGCCTCGCGCATGGCGCCGGCTTTCATCAAGAGATCGATGGCGGTGATGATGATCGCGTCAGCCGCAATCAAGACCTGCTCGCGCCAGAGACCGTCGGCGCGCTGCTTCGGGCTCGGCGCGATCAGCGGCTTGAGGTGACCTCGGTTCTTCATCACCTTCCGCGCCGACTCCGACCGATCGATCAGCTTATCAAATTGGTGCGCCGGAAATGGCGTCAGACAGAACATTAGACGGCCCCCTTGTCCGTAAGGTTACAATGGATGTAACCTAACTGCTATTGAACTGAGTCGTCAAGCGGAGCGGGCAAAAAGACCCGCCTCTGGGCGGCCCAGAGACGGGCAAAAGGAGCATTCATAATTATGGAACATAGCGACTATACTTCGACCAATGACGAAGTGTCTACTGAGAAAGCTCCGGAGGGGCCGACCAGGATCGGCGGCTTCACCGTGTGCACGAATGGGCTGGCTGCCTATCGTGACTACCGCGGCGTCCACCCCCGCCAGCCGGTGCGGCGGGAAGAAGTCGAGATTGCCAAGGACTTCCTGAAGCTGTGCCGGCGAATGAAGTCGGTGCAGCCGACGACGTGTCCGATCAACGGCACGCTGAAGCACGACATCGAGCGCTGGGCGCGGAGATACGTTGGTCGCGGCGCCGTCATCGTCGCCGCCCTGGAGCTGGGCATCACCATCGAGCCCTACTATGGCGTCGGCCCGCGCGACGAGGACGACGACTTCGAGCCGGTCTGCGCGATCATCGGCGTCAACATCCGCGATGTTGCGCGCATCATGCAGTGGGTCTGACCATGAAAATGATCACACCGCCCAGCAACGACGAATTGTTTGCCGCCATGGAACGGCGGCACCGGCTGCTCGAAGAGAGCAAGCAGGAAGGCCAGTGGGTCGCCAAGATGACCGAGGTCATCGAGGAGCTGATCCGCGAGAACCAGAGCGATGATATTATCCGGCTTTTCTGCGGTCCGTGGTCTGGCGGCAGCCGCAACCCGGATTTCAATAAGCTGATCGAGCTTTCGCGCAAGAAGCTCAAGACCAGCGATCCTGCGCATGGTCTGGGGATGTTCGGCGTCAGCATGCGCGCGCCGCAATACGTCTGGACTGAGCCGGAACGCATCCCGATGCGCGACTGGCTGTATGGTCGTCACCTGATCCGGAAATTTGTCAGCGCGACCATCGCGCCGGGCGCAGTCGGCAAGTCGGCGATGAAGATCGTCGAAGCGCTGGCAATGATTTCCGGCCGTCCGCTGCTCGGCACATCGACGGAGCAGTTGCGGGTCTGGTACTTCAATCTGGAGGACCCCTATGACGAGATCACGCGCCGCATTCAGTCGACGGCGCTGCACTACAATCTCTCGCCCGAGGACATTGGTGACAGGCTCTTCGTGAGCAGCGGCCGGGATCAGCCGCTGGTGATCGCCGAGATGGAGGATGGTGAAGCGACGCTCCGCTGGCCCTTGGTCGAAGCGCTCATCGAGGAGATCAAGGACAAGGGCATCGATGTCGTGATCATCGATCCGTTCGTGTCCTGCCATAAGGTGCCGGAGAACCTGAACGGCGCCATCGACATGGTGGTCAAGGAGTGGGGCAAGGTGGCCGACCGGGGCGACTGCGCGATCGATTTGGTGCATCACGTGCGTAAAGGGGATCAAGCTGTAACGGTCGAAAGCGCTCGCGGCGGCGGCGCCTTTGCCGATGCCTGCCGTTCGGTGCGCGTGCTGAACCGGATGACTGAGGATGAGGCCAAGAAAGCCGGCGTCGATAACCGCCGGCTTTACGTCTCGGTGATCGACGATAAGGCCAACATGGCTCCGCCGGCCGAGAAGCGTGATTGGTTCAAGCTGGTGTCGGTCGACCTTGGCAATAGTCCGTTCGGCGGCGTGGGCGGTGACAGCATCGGTGTCCCGACGAAATGGGAGTGGCCCGACCCGCTCGACGGCATCACGGGCGGCGACTTCGACCGGGCCGCTGCCGCGATCAGGGCCGGCCAATGGCGCGCCAACAGCCAAGCCAAAGGATGGGTTGGCGTGCCGATCGCCAAGGCGCTCAACCTGAGCCTTGCCGTGAAGACGGAGAAGGCCAAGGTCGCCGGTCTGATCAAGATTTGGCTGGCGAGCGGCGCGCTGGTCGAGGTCGAAAAGCCCGACGAGAACCGCAAGATGAAGAAGTTCATCGAGGTCGCAGGGGATGACGACTAGGTCCGAGCGCCCTGCTCCACCTTGGTCCACTAAGGTGGAGCAGAGGTGGAGCAATCCAATCCTGCTCCACCTGCACCACTTCGGTGGAGCAAAGTGGAGCAAGGTGACGCTCCCGATCTGCTCCACCTCCACCCCCCTTATTAGGGGTGGAGAGTGGAGCGGAGCAGGTGGGGAGGTCGAAAACAAAGTGGAGCAAATGGGGGCTGTCGGAATGAAAATATCGATCTGGGGCGGCGCCTGCGTCGCCATGTCGTAACAAAGGAAGCAAATCGATGCATGTGACGAAACCGAACCTGTTGGAGCAATACTTCCTGCACTTCGCAGGCAAGCTCGCCGGTGCGCCCGGCGCGGCGCACCTTGCTGAGCTGGCCCAGACCGCCAAGGCCATTCCTGTGCCGGTTCTGGCGAGCCTGACGGCCAAGATGGCGCGGCTCAATGCACGCGCGGTCAACTGGACCTTGGCGACCCTTGCCGAGGAGATCGCCGATGGCTGCGCCCACTATGGTGATGCGACCGGATTCGCGCGGGCTCTGGACCGTGATCTCGAGTGGCCGGAGCTGGTGGAGCTGGCGACTGCCGAAGTGCAGCGGCAGGAGCGCGGCAGCCTGCACTGAGCAGGATGAATGCCCCTGGAACGAGATCAGCGAACTCTGGAGTAGCAGTGACTAGCGAGACCCTCAAGGGGCGCAAAAAACGCCTCAACCGCGAACGCATGAGACGCTACCGTGAAAATCAGCGCAACAGGGCAAGGTTTGTTGGTGGGCCTGTCCGCGACGGAATGGTCGGTGAGCTTATCGACGCGCATCGCTTGCTGGAGTCCGAGAGCGAGAATCCGAAAGAAATATTCGAATCCATCCTTGGAGTCGTCTCCGAGTTTTTGGCATCTATAAAAAAGAAGCGCTCCATGTAGATGCGTAGACAGCCAAATCGCTCCGAAGATGGTCTTGTTGTTCAAGCCCAACAGACCACGGGAACAAACAATGACGAAAGGCCCGCGACCGATCCCTGTTCGCGCTGACTATCCCAAGCCTTCCGGCTTGTCCTTCACGCGCGCGTGTTTCGCGCTCGCGCAGCGCCATGCCCTCCAGCGCGAGCATGAGGACATCGATCCTTTTGTTCCTTGCGATGATCCGGTTGCAAAGGAGATCGTGGCGCGCGCTGTGGCCGCACCTGGATCGACGACCGGCTCCGGTTGGGCCGCTGAGTTGGCTCAGCAGTCCTTTGGGGCATATCTCAACGATCTCGCGCCGTATTCGGGCGCAGCGCGCTTGATTGCACAGGCGACGCCGGCACTGACGACCAATCTGGAGGACACCACGAAATATCCGACGCGGGTCGGCGCGACCGCACCGGGCTTCGTCGCCGAAAACTCGCCCATTGCGGTCAGCAACTACGCCTTCGATGCCATCCAGATTGGCCCGGCGAAAAAGATGGGCGTCATCATCCCCTTCACGCGCGAATTGGCGAAGCGGTCGGATGCCGAAGGCATCTTCGCACAGATGCTCCGGGAAGACCTTGCCGCTGGCCTCGACACTGCGCTGTTCTCGACAAGCGCCGCCACGAGCGCGGCGCCTGCGGGGCTGCTCTATGGCGTCACTGCCGGCACCGGAATTCCTGGTGCCGACAGCGCGGCGATGAAACAAGACCTGATTGATCTCGCCGCCAGTGTCGCAGATGGCGGCAGCGGCAACGTCACCTTCGTCATGGCTCCGAAGCGTCTCGCCAAGCTGCGCATCCTCGATCCTGTCCTGGCCGCCTCTCTGGACGTGGCCGCCAGTGCAGCGCTGCCGGCCGATCGCGTCATTGCAGCAGACGCTGCGGCCTTGTTGGTGTCGACAGACCCGGCGCCGGAGATCGAGGCCGCCAATGCCGCTACGTTGCACATGTCTGACGTGCCGCTCGAAATCGTGAGCAACACCGGTCCGACCACGGCCGATCCCGTCAGAAGCCTGTGGCAGACCGCCTCAACGACGTTCCGCTTGTTGCACGACCTGGCGTTCGCCAAACGCCGCGCGACTTGCGTCGCCTATGCCGACGCAGTGACCTGGTGACGGTGGGAGAGATGCCGGATTATTCCTTCAACGGCGGGCAAGCCAGAACCGAAGCGGATGATCCGGCAGCTCGCGCCGAGCGCGTCCTCGCGACAGTTGCCGAGACACTTGAGCGCCTGGAGCAACAGGCTGCGGAGCATCAGCGTTGGCTCAATGACCCGGCTCGGCGCGAGCGTGCGGAGTTGGCTCAGGAATACATCAACGAAACTCTGCGGCGGAATGGTGGTGCATGATGGCGGTCGACCTGGAGCATTTCGCGACGATGATCGGCGAGGAAGTTGGCCGCGCGCAGAAAGCTGAGCGCGAGGAAGTCGAGCGACAGTTCGAGCTGATGCGCCGCGCTTTGCAAATTCAGGCGAACCGCATCGCCGATCTGGAGGCAAGTGTCGCGGCACCTTCTGAGCGTTCTCTGGCGCCGGAGAGGACCGCGAGCTTGCTCGCCGGGCGTGCTGAGTGACGTTGGTTGAATCGGCTCGGCAGTGCAGTGCGAGCGCGGCTGAGCTGCGCGCCGGCATCAGACGGTTCGGCGAAGCTGCCCTGGAGATAGAACAAGCCGTTGCGCTCCTCCGCGATGCCGCCGAGCTGGTGCGTGAAGGTGAACCGCGCCGAGCCCTGGTGCGAGCGCGTGAGGCAGCGGCCATGATGGGCTGCGGCACACTTCACTGAGCGGCACCGGGGGGCGGTCGGAAAATCTGGCGTCCGGGAGCCTCCTAGAACGGTCCGGGGGTTCAAAGTTAGACGCCGCAGATTTTGAGAAAGGGTCGGGAACGAATGTCCAAGAGACGCGGCGCCCAGCCCGGCAACCAAAACGCGTTGAAGCATGGTCGTTATAGCGTTCCGCTCCGTGCAGCGCGATTGGCCGCCCATAGGGCTGCATTGAAAGAACGAGAGGAGCGCGCGGACGAGTGCATCAAGACCGTCCAGCAGACCGATTACAACGCGATCGTCGACGGGTTGCGAGCGCTTCGGCGTTCGAAAGAGGCGGCGAATGTGCTTAGTCCGGGTAACGGCCGCCCGCGCGTTGGCGCTGACTGAGGGCTTGATTCCTGATAGAAGGTTCTAAAGTCGTCATTCTAATCATTTTCATGCCGCACTTTCCTAACCCAAATCCCGTCCGTCCCGGTCCCGGTCCTGAACAGCGACTACGCGACTTGCAGCGTCGCTTCCGAGCGGCATCGGCGCGCCATGATCGTACTAGTAAGCTGCGATGGGCTATGACGGCATTGATCGCTATCGCTACCATTTTGCTTGCCTATCCGGCTATTTGGCTGCTTCTTACGAGCCCCTGGCCGGTCACGACAACGCTCAAGCATATCGCGTCTGCCCCAAACTGCGATTTTGCGCGCTTGGTCGGCTTAGCACCCGCGAGACGGGGGGAGCCCGGCTATTGGAAACACCACGACCGAGACCGGGATGGAATTGCTTGCGAACCGTGGCCGCCACGGCGGGGAGCTGCGTTGCTGCCCTAGCTGCCAGCTCTCTTGCAGTCCAGTAAAACAGCCTACCGAATTCCGCCACAACTGCGTGAGAAAATGCGTGGATGCTCGAAATCCCTCACTGCGATCACTGCGAAGAAGAGTTCGCGCAAGAAGAGTTGACCGTTCTCGCGTCACCGGCCGGGGACGGCGAGCTGATCTGTGCTCGGTGCATCGAAATCAAACTCCGTCGAGCTGTGGCGAAGCTGCCGCGTGGTGATAAGTGACGTCCAATCCCCAGCATCGGATAAATTCTAATTCCTGACAGTCAGTAGAACGGCTTTATCTCGGGCCAAGTTACGCCTAATTCCCACGACGGGTGATAACCGCCCAGATTCCACACGTCTTTGTCTACGGTCATCATTAGATCGTCAAATGTCTGCAGGTCGCCGATCTCGTAGCGCGGGAACGTCGTGCTGCTTGCAGGGATTAGGGCGTTAGGTGAAGTCGCATAACCATGGATGAGCAGCGGGTTCGAAGTCATCAGCTCGACCTCTAACCCGAACTGCTGAATGGGCCGAGAGTTGACCGCTCTGATTAGCGCGGCAGTGTGAACCACAGAGGCGACGTTCCAATGCAATTCCGTAATGTCGAGGAAGCCGTTTTGCGGTTGGCCCTCCTGTGGCTGCTTTTGCCAGACGAAGCGCTCAATGAGACCATCGCTGCTTACCCGGTCAAGTCCGAGGCTGTTCGTACCCTCGAATTCTCGCTCGACGGCCCTAAGCCGGGGCCGCCACACGCGCGTTGCATTGAGATCGCGCCATCCGAGTTGACGGATTTGCCCTGTACCCTTGAAGGCGAAGGTGTCGATTTGCTCCAGCCATGGCTGCTTAGGGAGATTAGTGAGCACGAAGGGAGAGACGGGCCTTGCAGTGACGCGTAGCGCCCAAATACCCTCCCACACGTTTCTGTTACCGTGCGCAGTGCGGACGCCTTGGACGCCCAGGTATGGATGAGTGCGCTGGTGTCCGTGGGGTATCCACGAAAGAAAACGGTCGCTACTACTCTTGAAGGACGCTTCCGCGTCTGCCGTCGCGCGGGCCCTTTGCCGCGTCATCTCCTGAATTTCGAGCATGCTCATTGGCTCGGCGCGGTCATTGCGCCGTACGTAGCAGTGGTTATTCTGCGTATGTCGGTGTGGAGCGAGGTACGACTCAATCGTGCGCATAATGATGACGCCGCCCGCGCCGTCCTCAGTAACGACACCTTCGCACTCGAAAACCGGGAGCTTGGGCTCTATCCGGTCGCTGATGGCTTGATGTAGCCGGGCAGCTGCTTCTTTGCAGCGCGGAATTGGGAATAGCGGCGGCTTCGCGCGTTTGGTCGCGGTGTCTTCGTCGATCCCAACGATAAGTGTGCCGCCCAGCGTATTGGCGAAGGCGATGATTTCCGCGGCCAGCTCATCTTTCGCATCGTCGCCTATTTTGCCGTTCGTCATCCACGGGTCTACGCCCTTCTTGGCGGGGAGAGTGCGCTTGAGCTCGAAATCCATCGTTTCGGCCGCTTCATTCTTGATAACGGCATCCACTTCCGATGCGGTGACTTCTGACAAGCGTGTGGGGAACATGGCGGGCTCACTTGGTAGCTGTTCGCCCTGCATTGGCTGCAGGTTTCCGATATGGCGATTGACGATGCAGAAGAGCGCGAGGATCGCGGTTCGGGCGCTCGCCGCAGTAAAGATGATCTTGCGTCATCTTTTACAAAATCAAGCCGCGTAGACATCAAGCCTTCGTCGTAATGCCATCTGCCCATTCCTACATTCGATATACCAAAACTCTTTTTTCGAGCATCCAGGTGCCTGGACGACGGTCTCAAAATAGATAAACGATCCTTCTAGTAATCGGGCGGGGAGCTGAAGAGGCAGCTGTGCGACGTGGCTCTCATGGACAGCTTCCATGAAGACCGGCACTCCCGGGGGCGACGCAATCGTCCGCTGATAAACTCGAAAATCTTGACCTTTGTCGTTTGAGATTATTCGTGTCTGCTTAAATGGCGGCAGCGAAAAGGCCGGGTGCAAATCGTGGTCTACCCATACCTCGATAATCGCGTGGTACACGGGGGTTGGCGAGTGGTTGACAATCGAGCAGTCCAGGAAAAAGGGTTCCGAGAGCTCTTGGCTGGGTTTGAATTCAGGCTTCCACATGAATTCGTTTCCAAGAAACGAGAGCTGCAGTTCAAGATCGGGCGTGGTCGATCTTCTTAAAATATCTCTTATCTCGTAGTCCTCCATCGCCTTGGCTTCGAGTTCAAACCTCTTATAGTACTTCTTGTCAGGTGCTTGATGAGGGCCATTCATCGTTTGTGGCACCGTTATGACGTAACCGTTGCCACGCTCGCTTAACGGTATTCTTTGAATTTGGACGCCATCGATACGAGGCTGGATACGCGACGACAGGATTTGATGCAGCCACTCACGTGTAATTTTCTGATCCGCCACTCCATCGTCGACCCTTGCCGGCTTGTGGGTCTTCCTGTCCTCCTCAATGCCGTAGATGATCTGTCCGCCCGCCGAGTTGGCCATAGCGGAGACATCCTTGCACAATTCTAATATCGGCGTGCTCTCGCGCGCTAGAGCGGGAGATGCCTTGTATTCAAGGGTTAGGGTTTCTTCTAGTTGCGTATCGACTAGCTTCTGAAAATCGGCGCGTGTGTTGAACTCGGGCATGAGAGTGACCGCCTAAACATTCGTGCCTTGCTTGATTAGAACGCGAGCTGATGACATGAAACTAGCCGTCCTCCCGGCGACGACCTGGAGCAATCCTTTTCCGCCGCATTACATCGCGCGAGACTCATAAGTCGGCGTTGCCTTGCGGGCGCTGCAATCGTGATAACTTGTTGCATTCAGCATCGGTGATCAGCTTTGAGGAGCTGAGAAATCGAAATCTCTAAGTTTGCTCATCTTGGCGTTTATCGGCCCAAAGGGCGTTTGAATGGTCAGGATGGTGCCGGAGGCAAAATCCGCGGGTACTGTAAAGTTCAACGAGACCGGGGTGGGTGTCGCAACGCCGCCCACACCAGTGATCAGTTGGATTCCGGGCTGGATCACGTACTTCAGATGAAAGTTGAAGCCACCATCGACCCTTGGCTCGACAGAACCATCGTATTGCAAGCCGCCGGTATCAACTCCGACAAGCGAGCCAGAATTGACTGCGAGCAGCAGCACAGTGTTGCCGCCGCGACCGGTTAGATATGCAGCATAGAAGCCGTCCATAGCTCAATTCTTCATGGAGGTGGAGGGTATGGATTGTTGGGCGGCGGTTGCTGCACGACTGCGAGGGGGACAACTGCTTTTCCCTCAGCGAGCCGGATCGCATAGTCTTGCACAGCATCCAGCTTGTTTTCTCGCACCGCCCACGCTTGGGGAGCATATCCGCCATGGAGGATCTCAATCTCACCCTTGGTAATACCTAGGTGTGCCGCGATCTTTACCAATAGGATCGCCAGCAATTCCGAGCGGCGATCATTCCAGCTCTTGGCGTGCTCATCGCTCTCGGTCTGCGCCTTAGTATTGAGGTGGGTCAGATAAGCGGACCACGCTTCGATGACAGGTTTGACTCCGTGAAACTCGACTTCGACGAGATTGATTGCGGCGACATGATCTTGGGACACGTTGGAGCGCCGAGTGGCCATGAGGACTCGGTACACATGCAGCAGTCGATTGCGTGCCTCGCGACGCTGATCGTTCCAGCGCGTAATGAAAACGGCGGCAACCGGGCCAACTATCGTTGCGAGCACTACGGCCCAGGTATCGATATTCATCGGAACAGGGTGCCCGGTGCTTGTTTGCCAATCAAGAGCTGCCGAATTGGCTATCCACAACCGATTGCCAAGCAGTCGTCGTGGCTAAACGCGGCTCGGCACGTCCGGGACGGTCGCCTATATTCGACCGCAAGTCTCGACGGCAAAGGATGTGGTGCAGGCGCGGAACGTTCCGCGAACCGCTCCGGGGTTGAATTGGGACTTTGTTTGGGACTTTTTGCCGATGATGGCTGGTTTTCGGTCGCTTTTGGCCGACCTTTGTTCCGAAATCTTTTCGGCGCTTGATCTATCAAGCGTTTGAAACAGAAAGGCTTTCTGCCCTACCGAAGGAGCTATAAGGGCGATACAGCGGACATCTGGAAGCTTGGATGCACCAACGCCTCCGGCGCGACCGCAAGCACGATCAGCGCGGCAACCGCCAGCGTGCGGAAGGTGATGGCGCGGCGGTCGACCATCACTGCGATCAGCACCACCGCCGTCATGAAGAACGATCTTTGCGTCGCAACCTCCGCGCCCGACAGCAACAGGTAGAACGCGGCCGCGACCAGCGCCGCGGCGGCCGACCATTTCTTGATGGCAGAGCCGGCCGCCAGCCCCGGGATCAAGGCCAGCAGCGCGCGCACCGCGAAGAAGACGACGCCGGCGACGACCGCCATGTGATAGCCGGAGATCGACAGCACATGGCCGAGTCCCGAGACGAACATGGCATCGTTCACGGGCGCGGTGATCGCATCGCGCCGCCCCGTGAGCAGCGCCGTCGCAATCGCGCGGTTGTCGCCTTCGAGCGTTGCGCGGATGCGCGCGTCGATCGCGTCGCGCAGGCCCTGCATGAAGGCGGCATAGCGCAGCCGCAGGCCGCCGCCATCCGGCGGTGTGGACGCCGTGATCGCGCCCATCACGAAGCCGGAGGCGCCGATGCCCTGGAAGAACATGTCGCGCGAGAAATCATAGCTGCCGGGGCGCACCGGCGAGATCGGCGGCATCAGCCGCGCCTTCAATTGCACGAAGCTGCCGACCTCCGGCGCCGTGCCCTTGCGCACCGAGAGGCGGACGCGCTCGAGCTTGACGTCGCTGCGCTGCGCCTCCATCGCGCTGACGCGCAGCACGAAGCGATCGGTGCGCTCGCGGATGTCGCGCGCTTCCACGAAGCCCGACAGCGACACCGAATAGAGCGGTTTTGCCAAAACGGTGTGCGCGATACGCGCGGTCTTCCAGGTCGCCACGGCAAAACCAGCCGCGACCGCCGCGAGCATGATGGCGGGCGCAAACAGCCGGCTTCGCCGGAGCAGCACCGCGCCGAGCATCAGCGCGATGGCTGTGGCGGCAACCACCCACAGCACCGGCTCATGATCGGCGGCGAAATAAAGCGCAATGCCGCCGCCGAAGGCGACCGGCACCCACGGCAACAGCCGGCCAGGCCCGGCCTCGCCCCGAGCCCATTGGCGCAGCGTCTCGATGATCGCCGGCCAGATGCCGAGGCCCGCTGGCGCCAAGCCGCCGGCCGGGGCGGCGCGGCCGACCGGCCACGTCCCGGCAACTCCCTGGGACCGTCCTGGCCGGCCCGGCTCCGCCATTCCCCTGCACCTTACGATACGCGA
>Ga0214542_1010729_pt1 | contig 13121 bp, 4 predicted proteins | sample CNSS1metaG_FD_160096 | JGI IMG/M metagenome (GOLD analysis project Ga0214542, IMG submission 160096) | Root nodule microbial communities from cowpea collected in UCLA plant growth center, Los Angeles, California, USA - CNSS1 | ecosystem: Host-associated > Plants > Roots > Nodule | place: USA...
ACAACGACAAACCACCATGAACCAGTAGAGCCAAGAGATCTAGAGATCCAGCACCTCCACCGCCGTTCGAAGCAGAACTTCAAGCCACTGTTGCGGGCAACCCTACCACTGTGTCGCCATCACCACCACAAAAAAAGGAAGAGAGTGACCACCAAATCACGCCTTTGCCGTGAGCCGCGAGCACGCCTCCTTCGCCAATGACGAACCAAACACCACCACACAAGAAAACAAAGACGAGAATGCCTCCACCGCGCGCAAAGTGTTCGCTCAGGGACGAAGGTGAACAATGTGAAGTTGCGAATTTGGGAACCTAAATAGGGCATATGGCCTCGGTTCAATTAATAACCGAGGCCTAAAGTCCCTTTATGGCCTCGGTTAATAAAGACCCGAAGCCAAATGTGACGGCGCTGGTGACATTTTTGAAATTAGGGTTACTGGCTGACTTATAGGCCTCGGTTCTTTTTTAACTGAGGCCACAAAACCTCTTCATATTGCCTCGGTTCAAAAACACCCGAAGCCAAAAGTGTTGACGCTGATGGCATTTTTGAAATTTTGGTTACTGGGCTGCCTTATAGGCTTCGGTTCTTTTGCAACCGAGGCCTAAAACCTCTTACTGCACCGGTTTTGCACACACCCGAGACAATATAGTTGGACGAAATTGCAAAAGTGTCACCGCCTCCTTATAGGCTTCGATTCCGCTATAACCGAGGCCTATAAGGCAAAGTAAAATGTCAAATCTGCACTAGTGAATTCCGCAACTGTTTTCTTCTCTAAGAATGATAAGTACTCGAAAGGTGAAAAACATATGGATTTGAAGTACTTATCGGTCAAAGAAGAAGTGCAAAAACATAGAGTGGTAATTGAGCATATTGGTACAAATTTAATGATAGCGGATCCATTAACTAAAGGCTTACCACCCAAAACATTTATTGGTCATGTTGAAAGGATGGGTGTTATGGACAAGTCCTTGTTATGAATGTAATATGATATATATACATTATTGAAATAATGCTCTCTTTGTTTGACACTTCTGAATTCAATTATAGTTATGTTTCTGTTCATTTATTTGTCATTCACAATTAAAAGTATACATTATTGTTTTGTTTATGTGAAATGACAGGATGTATCTTTGAAAAGAAAATAAAGATACATATTATGGTATAATTAAAGTGAAATTGAGTTAGATGATTTGTGATACATGGAAGGAACCATGTTGTTGAATAGCTTGCAACCGCCAAGGTCCATCATCCAATTCAATATTAAAGAAAGTTGACTTGATAATTCCAATGAATGGTGCATACTTAAAGTTTAGTATTAGATCTTCAAGTCATCACATGAACCAAGTGGGAGAATGTTAAATAATATATTAATTTAATATGTGGTTCATGTAATTTAAAAAATAACTTTAATGTAAAGATTCTAATGTGATGATTATTAAAATATAAGTTATTAAAGTTATGGGGATTAATTCCTTCACTTCTCACTTCATAGGGGTATTATAGTATTTTATTAATGTTTTAAAATACTAGAACAAAAGTATGACAGTTTTTTCTAAGAAGTGACAAAGTTTTTTACGTTTCAAAGAAAATGTAAAGGAAAGTGACTTTGACTGGAGAATACTTTCTACTTGACAATTTTATATCATCAAGAAGCCATTAAAGAGAAGTAAAAGAAGTGAAAACATTGATTAAGGAAACTTTGAAATGGATCCAGGTAAGTTTTTAAACTCTTTTAATAATATAATTGTGAGAATCATAATTCCTGAACGTTCCTCTTCTATAATAGAGTAGTTTCTTATATTGATTACAAAATGGAAACTACATAAATTAATTTACAAGATTAACTATTGATAAATAAATAAAAAAAGAAAAGAAACATAGATAGACGATTTTATAAAAAGTTTATAAAAATAACTATCAATTTTTAAAGATTTAATAAATAATTATGTTTTAAAAGATAAAATTAGAATTTTGAAATGTGAAAAAAAAGAAAATGTCTTCATATATTATATTGTTATAGATTGATAATATGTTGTGATAATTTTTTTTATGAAGGATCGCAAGTAGGAATGACAACGGGTCGGGTCGGATACGGATAATGCCTACCCGCAACCAGACTCGTAAAAAAAATCTGCCCGCTACCCGCCTATTTACCCGTTGGGTATCCGCTTAAAAAATACCCGCGAATATTTTTAAAATATTCGCGGATACCCGTGGATACCCGATACCCGCAAATATTTAAAAAAAATATATTTTATAAATTTGTTAACATAAAATTATAAAAATAAAATATAAATTAAATTAAATTATAATTATAATTATAATTAAATTTGACATAATAAAATATACTATTAATTTTAATTTTAATTAAATTTAACTTAATAAAATATAAATTAAATTTTAATTTTTTGTGAGTAACGGATACCTACGACTAACGGATACCTGCGGGTACGGATAATATGATATCCATACCCGATCCATTTATAAGCAGGTATTAAAATAACCGCTACATGCAGATAATAAATACCCACATGTAGTAACTATCCACCGCAGATTTTATTCGCGAATATCCACGGACGCGGATATTTTTGCCGTCCCTAACCGCAAGTAATTCTGATAGAGTACCGCCTCCACCAGATACCGAAACTCAGAACGAATTTCAAAATTTCGATATAATAATTGAAACGTATGTTCTTGTTTATAACTTAATAACTTCGTACAACTATATTATTATATAAAACAAATTACTAACTCTTTTATATAACTACTAATAAATTATATTTTAGTTTAATTAATTTTAATTACTATTTTAATAATTAATAATTTTAAATTCAAATAAATTACTCTTTTGATTTTTATTAGTAATACATTTTTTATTTTAATATACTCTTTACTTTGTTAATTTTTTTTAAGAAGTACTGGAAGTGTTTCTGAAAAGTAACGCCTCCACCAGATACTAAAACTCTGAACCAAATTATTAGATATAACTTTGATAACTTTATATAACTATTATTGTTTATGTTATAGTATTATTTTTGAAAGTATCTACTATAAAAGAATACCTAGACTTCAAATCAATGATTGTGATAATATGGAATTGCAAAAGTACGTAACACGAATATTAATTATATATCAATGATATAAAAATAATTATTGCTTTTTCTTATAGAACTTCGTCTACTCCATCTCCATTACAAGAATGTTATATATTAGCATCGAAAGAAAAGTGTCGGACTGAAGTGTCGGACTGTCTTCTGACGCTACATGCGTCGGCTTATGCGACTTAAAATAGGACGCTACGGTAGAAAAAAAGAGAAAAAAACATGGCATTTGCATTGCTCTTCCGTCGATACTAAAACGACGCAGCGAAAGAAATCGAATAGAAATATAAAAAATATCATTTTCAGACTTTTTAAATAATGATTTATTAAATAAAATTTAATCTACGACGGTTGTGAACGACTCTACATCGACGAGAGAGACAGAAAATAAAATAAAAAAATAATAGTTTCTCCTCTACACCACCACGCTAAGGAACTGAAATTAGAAAATGTTAAATCATTCCATAGGTCTCCATTTTTGTAGCAAAATCTCAAGTAGGTGTCCCTCCATTTTCATTTCACTCAATTGAGTTTCTATTTTTGAAAATTCGTTGTAATAAGTTCCTTTCCGTTAGTTGTACAGTAACGATGTTAATTATGTGCCACGTGTCAGCACGTGATTTTTTAAAATTTTTTAAATTTTAAATTTTTTTTATAATCTTTTTAAAAAAAAATAAAATTGCCACGTGTCAATCTGACATTATGCCACGTGGCAGAAACAATGTGATGTGGTAGTGGCAGTGCCACGTGTCATTGAATGTGAGAAGTTTCAATGTAGTCCTTGTATTTGTTATTTTGTCTCAATTTGGTCCCAAATTTTTTAAAATTGAATCAATTTCATCCCTGTATCAAATTTAATTTTTATATAAATTTTACAATGATATTTTTATTATAGTTGATATTTTTAACAAAATTGAGTTTATTTAAATGTATATTTTGCACTGATATTTATTTAATTATTTTTAAATATTTATATATCTATAATTTATAGATAAATGTTAGACTTGCTTTAAAAATAAACACTTTATAAATTCAAATATAAAATTTTAAATATAAATTCTAACATTTGTCTATAAATTATTGATATATAAATATTTGAAACAATATTTAAATAAAGTTCAATGCAAAATATGCATTTAAATAAACTTAATTTTGTTAAAAATATCAATTATAATAAAAATACCATTGTAAAATTTATATAAAAATTAAATTTGATATAGGGATGAAATTGATTTAGTTTTAAAAAAATTGGGACCAAATTGAGACAAAATAACAAATACAGGGACTACATTGATACTTTTCACATCCAATAGTGACACGTGGCACTGCCACTGCCACATCACATTGTCTCTGCCACGTGGCACAATGTCAGATTGACACATGACAATTATTTATATTTTTTTAAATATTATAAAAAAATTAAAAAATTAAAAAAATAAAAAAGAACCACGTGCTGACACGTGGCACATAATTAACACCGTTACTGTACAACTAACAGAAAGGAACTGATTGCAACGAATTTTCAAAAATAAGGACTCAATTGAGTCAAATGAAAATGGGGGGACTTACTTGAGATTTCGCTACAAAAATGGGGACCTTTGGAATGATTTAACCATTAGAAAAAAAGAAATTAGTTAATTTAATTTAACGTGGGAAAACTAAATATTTTACTTTGCCTCTTTCACTTCTCATGGGGTGCCACAGGGCTAACTTCCCCCTTTCTCCTCTCATCGAGCGCCACAAGGCTAACGTTTCCCCTTTCTCTTTCTCTTTCTCGAGCTTGTGCATCTTGAGTGGACTTTGTGCATTCTGTGAGTTGTAAGCCATGAGATACATTATAAAGCTTAGTGCAATCGATTGGGATGCGTGATTGAAAATATTGCGAAGGCCATTTCCTCCTTTCTTGCTGGAACCTTAAGAGGGTGAGAATCCCTAATTTGCTTTTGTATTTTTCATGGAAGATTGACAATCCGTTTGAAGGGATTTAGATGCAATTGAGAAGCTTAGTGGAAGGAAAGGGTTGGGACATTACGAGGCGTGGCCATTTCGTGCACGATTTGTGACAATCAAACGTAATATGTGAAGTGAGTTGGTAAGCTATATTGCATTGTTGATTAATGTGAACTTATAAACCCTAATGAAAGATTATTATTTTGTTAATGGGTACGCAATGTGGGAGGTCTCTGTGAGTAGGCATGTTTGGTGGTGTTGTGGAGCTGAAACCTTGAGCGTAAAGGTTAGTTCTGTCACTTTTGGAGTGGAATCAGTGGGTGTTGGGGGTGAAGCATAAGCATTTGGTGTGGAGGAGAAAGTTGTGTTAGAAGTACACTAAAGGTAAGTTTTTATGTTCAAATTGGTAATCAAATAAGATAGATGAATGGTATAATTTTTTTTGTTTGTTGTTGGCATGTGTAAAATTTTGTTTAGCTTTTGGATTCTGAATATGCATTCTAAAGTCACCAACTTCTGCTACTTCTTTGCTCTTACTTATGGATGTGCTCAAAGCCTAATTAGTTCTTGTCAAGACAGGAAAATAAATCAGTGGTATAGGTTTGGACACTACAATTCCTTAAGTGGAGTTATTTGCAAGAGTCTGATAGATAACTGTATTAAGTATGAATACAAGGTTAATAGTGAAGGAATTCTTAAGTTGATCTTTTTTCACAAAGTTAGGGAAATGGACTAGTATTAAAGGAAGGTTCAACTATCCTTTTTCTTAAGAATTTTTGGGAAGGAAAAAGGTTGTTCGACACCATTTGACGACCATTTGATAACTTGTATAAGGGTAAAATAGTCTTAACAAAAGTTAACTTTTATATTTTTAGAAGAAAGAGAAAGTAATTAGTTATGAAGGATAGTGTCAAATGGTAGTTGCGAAGGCCATTTCCTCCTTTCTTGCTGGAACCTTAAGAGGGTGAGAATCCCTAATTTGCTTTTGTATTTTTCATGGAAGATTGACAATCCGTTTGAAGGGATTTAGATGCAATTGAGAAGCTTAGTGGAAGGAAAGGGTTGGGACATTACGAGGCGTGGCCATTTCGTGCACGATTTGTGACAATCAAACGTAATATGTGAAGTGAGTTGGTAAGCTATATTGCATTGTTGATTAATGTGAACTTATAAACCCTAATGAAAGATTATTATTTTGTTAATGGGTACGCAATGTGGGAGGTCTCTGTGAGTAGGCATGTTTGGTGGTGTTGTGGAGCTGAAACCTTGAGCGTAAAGGTTAGTTCTGTCACTTTTGGAGTGGAATCAGTGGGTGTTGGGGGTGAAGCATAAGCATTTGGTGTGGAGGAGAAAGTTGTGTTAGAAGTACACTAAAGGTAAGTTTTTATGTTCAAATTGGTAATCAAATAAGATAGATGAATGGTATAATTTTTTTTGTTTGTTGTTGGCATGTGTAAAATTTTGTTTAGCTTTTGGATTCTGAATATGCATTCTAAAGTCACCAACTTCTGCTACTTCTTTGCTCTTACTTATGGATGTGCTCAAAGCCTAATTAGTTCTTGTCAAGACAGGAAAATAAATCAGTGGTATAGGTTTGGACACTACAATTCCTTAAGTGGAGTTATTTGCAAGAGTCTGATAGATAACTGTATTAAGTATGAATACAAGGTTAATAGTGAAGGAATTCTTAAGTTGATCTTTTTTCACAAAGTTAGGGAAATGGACTAGTATTAAAGGAAGGTTCAACTATCCTTTTTCTTAAGAATTTTTGGGAAGGAAAAAGGTTGTTCGACACCATTTGACGACCATTTGATAACTTGTATAAGGGTAAAATAGTCTTAACAAAAGTTAACTTTTATATTTTTAGAAGAAAGAGAAAGTAATTAGTTATGAAGGATAGTGTCAAATGGTAGTAAAGAAAATAATGGTGTCAAAATACCATTGTTCTTTTAGGAGATGTTGGGGATAAACATAAATTTCCACATGAATAGGGGAGGTTGGTGTAAGACTCGTAGGATTTAATTAATTAATTAAATAATTAATTAATAAATGTGGGTGGGAAAATAATTATGACATTAAATTAGGAAGAGTATGGTGAGAAAAAGTACTAGCTCAAGTGGTTGAGAGTAGTTTAAATGTGTGAGAGGACTTGGGTTCGAGTCTTATGTATGTTAACTTTTGTTATTGTTTTATTATTTAAATCTGTGAAGTCATGCTATGGAATGATATGATAATTGAATTATGAGTGTTAGCATGAAATATGAATTGGCATGATGGTTTGATATTGGTTTGGCAATTGTATGGGTATGGGTTCAAGTCTTGGGAAACTCAAATTAAACTTTATTTTTATTTTGCTAATGTTAACTTTGGAAGGAATTGGAAGGGGTAAAAGAAACCTACTGGAATCAACGGCCAAGGGTGGCTATAATCACCATTCATAATGAGAAATGAATGGCCATTAAAAGATAATAAGGTGCATTTTCGTTTTTGATTTTTGGGTTAGCCTAAAGCACTAGTTTAAAAGGCAAGAGTGAGGGTTTAGGCAAGGTTTTGCAAGGCTGAACATAGACCTAGAAAACATAGACAAAAAGTGAGTGTGAGGGGACTAGCGTGAGTGAATTTGGAGGCTGGGTTGAGGAAATTCAAGACTGGTCATTGGTGACCAAAGGAAAGAGCTTGAGTATTTCAAGTGTAGCAAAGGAGATCAGGTTAGGGGAGCTAGACTCCTTTGTTTTGCTTTGAATAATAATATCATGTGATGTATGATAATCTGGATGCCTGTATGTTGTTAAATTCACAAAATTCTGCGTTTCTGGAAAATTCCCAGAAACCGCCTAGCGGGTGATGAACCACCGCCAGGCAACTCATATATTTTTGTGCTGTTTTGGGGTTCTAGGAAGGGAACCGCCTGGCGGCACACTCCCAGCCGCCATGCGACGCATGTGATTTTTACCGGTTTTTGGATTTGAATGAAGGGCCTGGCGGTGCTGATCCAGCTGCCAGGCGACGCAAGCAAAATGTCTCAATTTTGATGATTTTGGAGTTTTGGGAAATTTTGCAATTGGGGAAAACGCTGTGATGATACTTGTGGGATGATCAGATGTTGTAAAAATTGTTGAATGCAGTGTAATTAGGGTTTAATCGAATGCAACTGTGCAACTAGGGATTAAGGTTGAAAAGTTGGGAAATTTGACACTGTGAAACCCACTGGTGTGGCAACTCTGAGGAAACTTTATGGAGTAGGTACAGTTCGTATAAAAGACTATTGGGTGAGAAAATTCGTGAGAACAGGGAAGAGAATTGGACTCTTGTTGGTGTAGTGCATAAATCTGGAATTTCCAGAACTGATGCACCGCCTGGCGGCGTAGGACTTACCGTCAGGCGCCAATGCAGGGAAAGGGAACCGTGTGGCTATGAGGTGTACTAGAGGGGATCTTGATAGTGTTGTGATTTTGGAGAGGATTTGACTCGTGAGGATGACAGAGTTGGGTGCAGTAATGGGATGAGCGAATTTTGGCAATGATATATGGAAGTTGGAGTATGAAATAGAGGAGTTGAAGGAGATGAAAAATATTTCTCAGGTACGGTAAGGTCTGCAGCTAGAGCGGCTATGGGATGTTGTATGATTCGTGTGAGGTCAATTATGATGTTAGGAGAAAATGCGGAATTGTATGGTTAATTGAGGTTGAGCTCAAGTGGGTAGAATGTAGTGTATTGGTTCTAAACAGTGATTGGTAAACAAAAGAAAACTGATATAAGCTTAGCTATGTAATGGGATAATGAGGTTAGAACAGGCGCATGGAACTAACAATGGTTATGGGGTTAGTAAGATTGTACTTACCTCATTACAATTGGTTGCAATTTTAGGTTGGAGATTTTATGTGGTATTGAGACCTTTGGTATAGATGACTTGTTTGTAAGTGAAGTTGATTATTGGAAAAGTTCACTATTAGTCACATTAACTTAGAGTGCAATCTGTCACAGAGCCAAACCAGAAAGGAGGGAAAACCAGTTAAGTGAGATTACTGGTATGTCGCCTGATGATGAGCTGGAAACCGCCAGGCGAAAGGGGTTAAAACAGAGGGCACCTGGTTTCCATGTGCCTGGCGGTGAGGGTAGTACCGCCAGGCGGTACCTGCGGCGAGATGAAATTTTGAGGCGTTGTGCGCCTGGCAGTACGCGACACCCGCCAGGCGGTCTGGGAGCTGGCAGCGCCAGGCGGTCTGGGAGCTGGCAGCGCCTGGCGGTACGTGTCACCCACCAGGCGATTTGTACTGCTGCAACTTGGACTTTTGATTGAGAAATTGTAATCTACAAGGCGTCTAGCGGTGCTTTTAAAAGGTGGGTTTGTTGGTGTTCCTTGAGTTGTGGCTCGGAACGTATCCCTTAAGTTGTGGCTCGGGATAGGGGTTAAGCATGTGGTATTCCTTGAGTTGTGGCTCGGAATAACATCTCTTGAGTTGTGGCTCTGGATGGCGGATGAACACGAGGAACCCATGAATTATGGCTCGGGTTGGCGAGTGTTGCCGGTGTGAGTGTGCTGGTTGTGGCCAGTACGGATGGGTCAAGATAGATTGCCCTCTTCAGTTGTTGGCTGATGAGTTTGGTAGTCTTGGGACGATACGGACTACGTTCGTATATGGGAACTCTACCTGGTGTTATGGTGTATGATCCGTAGCATTGTTTCCCGCACGTGCTCTATCGGTTGTGGCCAATAGGTATGGCAGCAAGTCACCTTGAAGTAACCATTAGACGATGTAGAACACGAATAATCTAATTGGGGGTCAGGTGGTAGGAATTAAAGTATAGAACAAATGTGGACTGTTCAAGTTAGGTATAATGATACATGTGTATGTGAATATATATATATATATATATATATATATATATATATATATATATCTGTAACATTATATATGTTTAACTGTTAAGTTCACCCTATCTGCGTGTGTTTGGCGATGATCGTGTACGCGGTACACGGGAGCAGATGTTGTTGATGCAGGTGGCTCAGGTGAAGCTTAGTCGCGGAGAGGGGCCCTACTCGGGGAAATCTTATGTTTCTTTTATTTGATTTTGGAATCAGTTGTAAACCTTGATGGGTGATATCATAACATTTGATTTCAGTTTTTATGATTGATGATTCTGAACTTTATCTACTCATTTAATAAATTTTAAATTTTTTTCTCGTATTTTGAGAAAAAGAGGTATTATTAAATGCATTGTTATTTTATTATTATTTATAAATCCGTAATATCCTGACGGGATGTTACAGTTGAAATTGGTCAGCTGCTTGAAATTTTGTTCTTCCTTTTAAATTCTTCTACTTCAATGTTGTGGTCTATTGAACTCCACCATCTCCTTTTTTTTTTATAGGACTTCATCTCCTTCATCTCGAACTCCACCATCAAATCGAACTGAGAATATCATGACAAATAATTCTAATAGTGAAGTGCAAATATATGTTGATAATAACTCAAATATGAATTATGTATCATTTATAAAGAACAAACTACTAATTTATTTTTGTAGGACTCCATCTCTTTCGTGTCCATCTTCACCGTCGATTCGAACTCAAAACAATGTGTTGGACAATTCTAATCTTGGATTACAAAAGTACGTTGCTAACAACTTAATTGCACATTTTATGTTAGTTATATTTAAAAAATTTCCTACCGTTTTTTAATAGAAAACAAAGTGACCCTTACACTCCTCCATCTTCGTCACCAACTCAAAGTCACACTAGTATGCCAGGGGGTTTTGGTCATTTCAGGAATGTTGGTGTTTTACATGGCTGGCTATTTTTTGCACCCGTGAATATGAAGAGAAGTGACCAACTTGCCCATCTCTATTCTTCTGGCACCTGTGTTCTAGTTTGGTTTTCTAGTCTTCGTGAAATCTTCGTTCTTCCCTTCCTAATTCCTATAAATAACATCAATTATCCTTTAGTCATTAGCGCGTCAAAGCCATAAACTATGCTTAATTTAGGGTTCACTCAACAGTTATAAACTCGTAATTTATCAAATCATAATCTGAAACAAACCTTTTAACTTTAACAATGCATTTATTTAGTAACGAAGAAATAGCATGGACAAAAAATGGGATGCAAATAGTGTCGGCTATGTAGACTCAACAAGAAGATAGCGAACATCTTATCATATATAGCGAACATGTGATTCTATTGTAGTTTATAGTTTATGTTATCGTATTTCTTTGATCAGCTATCGTAATATTAATGTATAACTTTTATGTAAAAGAGTTAAATTATCTCAATTTCTTTATTTATTTAATTTTTGTTGTTCATAAAAATAAAATGTGATTTAGATGTTCATTAAAGAACTCAAATATCTACCATGTTTTTTCTACATTGTTTCAATGGTTAAATATACATATATGACTTTTGTTTGCAACATAACATGTATTAGAAATTCTAAAGAGATTCTGGCTTTCAGAAACAACTAGTTGAAAATAATCTTCCTATGACTAAAACCTATGAAAACAGAGTCAATGGACGAGGGTCACCTTCTCACAAACAAAAATTCACATCATGGGAAAAACAAAAAACATACTTTCAAAATATCATATAACAATGCTGACTTTGGATCACAAAACACAACAACAAATAATATTCTCCGAAATTCACAAAGCAGCATTTATTGTGTTGCAGTAGTTTGTATATGCTAACCTCATCATACCATAATGTTTTTGCTGTGAAAGATGAGATCGTTCATTTGATTAGCAGCAACAGCTCTTTAGTTTTTTATGCAATGAGATAACATACTTCCATGCATTTCTTTTAGATCTCTTCTTACCTGTTGCAAAATTATACGGTTTAGAAGATGAAATAATAGGAGGTATTATTTGTGAATAAGATCTTTCTGCCAAAGTTTTCTTCTTTTATGATATGAATAAATAAAGTGTTTTATTGAAAATTGTTAAAAAAAAAAAACATAATGCTTACTTTTAAATGAAAAAATTTAAATCTTTAAGTGGCTGTATATGTAAAAATATATTCAGAATCTAAAGTACATAAACCAAATCTATTACTACTAAAAATTTTCGTATTACAATTTTTTTTTTTTTTTGCAAATTTGTTAAAAAGATTTGCAAGAAAAGATTTTTTCTATCCATTATTACTAAAAATCTTAACTAAGATGTAATTCTTTCTATCGTGAATAATTATTTTGTACAAAATTATAAAATTTGTAAATATTTTCTAAAAAATTAGTTGCGATTTTTAGCAAATTTTTTATAAAATTATACAAAATATTTTTTAAAAAGAACAATAACAAATTTTTTTTTACAATAAAATTTGTATGTATTTTTTACAAAAAAATTTTCAAAACAAAAAGGACAGAAAATATAAATTTTTTAGTAATTAAAAGCAAGTTTTCCAAAACTGCTGTTGTAAATTAAGGTTTCACATAAACTCATTCTTTAAATTATCTGGAAAAAAAAAGAACAGTTATTTAGAAAAAAAAAAGTATGGATAACATTAGAAGAAAAATATAAATGTAATCGTTTAACTTTTTTTGAAACACAATGTTTGACATATGAAAATATGAAAACTTACGGCTTCGGAAAGAAGCTTCCGGTTACAACAAAAATATACAAATGAAAAAGTAAGGAAAGAGCAAAGAAGCGTCAAAGAGCAAAGAAGCGTCGCGAGATGTGAATTTTTAGGGTTTAAGTTTGATTTATATAGTCGAATAGGAGGGTTGATGATGGGGTAGTGAAAATTCTATCATTATTTAATTACTTTTAACAAATAATACCAGTAATTTTATTTCTTAAAACATAAAAATAGATATAAAACCAAAATTTTATAGAATATGCATCATAATATATGAACAATGTTATAGAATTAGTATGAAATAAATAAAATTTTATTCAATAAAAGAATTGACAATTTAATCAAATAAAAGTTTCATAAAAAATTGAATATTTGTTAATTATAGAAAGTTATCTTATTATTTTAATTAAGTTAATTATACTACTTTCTCTATATATATATATATATATATATATATATATATATATATATATATATATTTTTATAAATATAAAAATTAAT
>Ga0214542_1010733_pt1 | contig 13110 bp, 5 predicted proteins | sample CNSS1metaG_FD_160096 | JGI IMG/M metagenome (GOLD analysis project Ga0214542, IMG submission 160096) | Root nodule microbial communities from cowpea collected in UCLA plant growth center, Los Angeles, California, USA - CNSS1 | ecosystem: Host-associated > Plants > Roots > Nodule | place: USA...
AACATTAGTAAAACTATAAGATTTTCTAATTGTTTTATTTAAAATAAATAATACAGTTTATTAAAAAAAAAGGATGTTACAAAATACATATAATTGATCAAGATCATCATAATTTTATTCAGTTCTAATAACATCAATATGAGTGTCTTTTGTCATCTCACATCAATAACTCGACCTCTACCGCCTATGGGTAGTTTTAGACAAGTTTCCTTTGAGGTGGATACCTGAATGCCAAGTATAGCTCGTAATAATCTATCTTCGGGGGGAATACGAGGATTCTTTTGCCATTTGAGGTGTTAATTTCCCCACTAAAACATCGCCCGTTTCGACCCACGATCCGAGAATCACAATTCCATTTTTGTCTAAATTTCGGAGTAATTTGGCTTCTAGATGTGGAATTTTATTAGTGATTCTTTCAGAACCATAGCTTGTCATATGAGTCTGAATTTCATATTTCCGTATGTGAAAAGAAAATGAAGAATTTATAGAAGTGAATGAAATATAGTTTTTTTTTTATCGTCATTGTTAGTTGTTAGCTTTTGTTAGTCCCTCCCTTCTAAACCCCACTAAAGAAACTTTATTCTCCAAATTGTTAACAGGAGGGATCGAACCCACGACCTTCCCCTCCCTTCCCTTCCTTTTAACCATTAGACCATATTATCACTACTTCAAGGAAATATAGTTATACCAATCTTAATCTCTTGCATATTTCATTTTGCTAATGCCTATAAAGGAATGGGGGAAAGAAAGGTTTTCTTTACTCATGCATTATGTTCACCAACTCCTTACATATGGAAACATAATAACAACAAACATAAAAAAAAGGTTAGTCATCATAAAAGGCTTTGCATATGAAGATGCTTGAAGATTTTCATGATGAGGAATTAATCATTGTATTCTATTTGTAGAATTTCATGATTGAATGTGTGTGCTTTATACACATAGAAAAGGTTTGATTTATGTTTAAGAGGCACAAGTTGCAACAATCTTTACAAATCGTTTAATGGTTTTTGGAAAACTATTTAAAGAGGTTTCATAAAAAGAATTTAATCGTTAATCTCACTTTAATCACTTCCATAAGTTATAAGTTAGAGTCTCACCTACTACATGATAATAAACAAATACACAATGATAAACAAAATGATGTATCCATTTCCTGTTCACGTCTTCATATTCATCTTCTTCCAATCTTCATTATATTTATCTACTAGTTTAACACCTTGTTTCCCAATAGGATCATAAAAGTTTTTACAAAAATAACAAATCTTCAATGTGGGATTTCCATATTGAATAATTTGTAGAATCCAATTTAATCATGGTTTTAAACCATCACTATCTCACATCTTCAGAGCAAAAACCAAAGCTCTTAATTGGAGCTCTAATATCAGTTGTTGGGAAGATAACAAAAAATAACAAATAAGAAGTGGAACAAAAACCCATACATATTATTCTCTATATGAATATGCAAAACAGTGGCATGCACAAAACAAAAAAGAGAGAAATCAATAGGTACCAAAACTTTTAAAATGGGAAAACCTCAAGAAAAAACAACAAGACCAAGTCCAATAAAATCTTCTACGAATAATAATTAATGGCTACACCACAAGTTCTCTTGAAACTTCCATGCATCAATAAAAAATATTCTTTTCACCAGCAAGGTAGATAACAACACAAGAAAACCCCAATAGATACTTAACTAAACAAAATAGGGAACTCCAATATATGAGATGTGCAATAAAATATTTTCTCTGATGTTGTGTTCTTTTGCACAGATTTATTATGCAAAGGAATTAAGAAGCAATGATTAGAGTGTATTAATCGTGTTTGTTTGGGTGTGAGAGGAGGAGTTTGGGAGCGATGAACAACGAGATTGCTCCGAAATCCCATCCCGCTATATGTGTGGTGATTTGTGGGTGACCAACAACCATTTATCAAATTATCCTCCGATCAATTCACGTTTCATGCACGTGCTACCACAATGATGTGCAGAACCCATACCAGTAAATGGAGGAATGGTTGTTGGTGTTGTGCAGGTCCATAATGACAAAGATGAACAAGACAAAGCACTAGAATCAAATATGGAACATGTTGGAACGATTCTCAAATATTGTAGAAGGAGTGGAATAGTTATGGAGAGAGAAGGAACCAATTCCACATTCGAGTTTGGTTATGTTGGGAACAATTCCCTTCATGGATCGATTCCATGCTTGTGCCATGTGGTTGGGAACGATTCCCTCCATCATGGATCTAATTCCATGCTTCTGTCATGGGCTTTGGAACGATTCCCTTCATTTTGATCTAATTTCATGCAATTTTTTTAACTTATAAAATTACTATTAAAACGAAAATGAATCCCCCATGTAAATAAATTATTTGCCACCAAAATATTGAATATGTAAATATTTAATTTATTTTCATACCAAATATATTGTATTCTTTATTTTTTTAAATAATATTATTTTAAAATTCATTCATTCAATAAAACTTAAAAAATTATTCTAATTCATTTAAATATACTTTTATATTACTTTTAACATCAAAGATAATTTGGTAATCTTACTTTTATATCTATGAAAACTTTTTTTTAATCTATCACATCAATAAAATCACTCACAAACGTTCACAAACTTCCAAATCCACCTAATCTCTTCTTCTCCCTCTTTCTCGAATCAATCCTTAAAAAAGAACAGACCTTAAGCTTGTTTCTTTGCACACAAGTTGCTTTCTTGTTGTTTTTCACTCTTTGGTAGTTTCTTTTCTTTTCTCACCAAAGATATTCACAACTTCTGTCTTTTCATCTACCACTTTTATTTTCCTCCTAAAAACTGATGCCCATAAAGAGTTACATTATTTTTAAATTGTATAACCGTCTAGAAACCCTAAATAAAAATACCTCTCTTTTTTTTCTTCACTAAGTCGGTGTGATCCAATAAATTGCTAGCCCACCTTACACTTTTTAACTCCACAACAAGAAAAACCATTGTATTTACGAAGATTTTGAATTGCAGTCACTTACAAATTACTACATGTAAGTTTGCATCGGATTAAGTAACATAGATTATGATCCACGGCTACTTTAAATAAATTTTCAGATTTTAATGTGGTTGATGCACTTTGGAATCACAATCTCATTCAATTGTCTGTGTAGCACATTGTTAAGCATTTAGTAGTTTAAGCATGTTTTTTGTAGTACAATATTATTTTATGGAGTGAAATTTACATGAAGCTGAGTCACTAAACAAGGTCAGATACACTCTGTATCCAAGTATAGAGATTTCATCAAATAAAAAATAAATTGTAGTTGGCATATCTCTTTATATCTCCACTTAATCATTATGAGTTTTGTTCAATTTCATGAAAGGCGCAGATTTTTGAGCGCCAACAGCTTTTCATTGGCAAGGATTGTTTACAATTACAAGAACATTGTCAAAACCTAGCCCCTACTTAAATTGGAATAGTTAGTTTTGGATTGTATTCAGTGTTGTAGTTACAATTTCGTTATCATCCTTCCTGTTGTTAAAGTTGTGGACAAATGCGACTTCAAATGTGGTCAAAAAACTTAAACCAACCAATTTTAAAATCATAAAATTTCCGGCAAAATTATGGTGTTAGAATTCCTTACAGAATCTCAAATATATTCATTGTTATTTCTGTTCTTGAATAGAGCCAACAACTTAATGAGAAGTGTTTTTGCATGTGGCTACTTCTAGTCTTAACAAGGTTCGCACCTCAAGTACAAATCTTCCTCCAATTTGTCTGGTAAAAGATGTAAATCTTTTCTTATAATTTCTTTTTACGAAGACGGTAAACTTTTTATACATTTTTTTTATGAAAATTACAAAGATTCTCGTACAATTCTTTTGGACAAAATTACAAATCTTCTAATATCCTGACATATAAAATAGACTTATTGAGTTGCTCGATATTAAAATTTGGTAAATACCTACATAATAAGAACCAACCGGAGGTGCTGTTAATATTGTTGTCTGCATAGTATACAATGCCATATGAATGAAATTAAGAAGGTAATGACAACTCTAGTTGCAACTATTCATCATGCCGGCCAATATTTGACAAGAAATTTGAAAAAGGTGCAATCAGTACTAAAATATTTTTTAATGTATGATAAACTAATCATGCCAACTACAAACAAATGGTCATTGAACTATCAGCCACAAGGACCAGTTCCATTTCTTTTATACTGAAATTAGAAACTATTTTATTCATAAACCACTTAATTTTCACTCCACCCTCTTCAGCAACAAAGCTCATGATCTCGCATAAACTCTTCCATCATCTCAATTATTCTGCCCAAATGAAAAGACTTTCTACATGGATAGCATTTGCCACATTCCTTTTCCTCCTAAACACGACCACTTGTGTAGAGTACGAGGTGAAGAGAACACTGATACAATTTCTGGCACAAGTCTCGGGTAAAGATGGCCAACAGAACTCCACTTTGTTATGGAAACAAGACGCTGATCCCTGCAATGGCCCCTGGCAAGGTGTACACTGTGATCCTCAAAACATGTCCATAAAAAAGTTGCTACTTGACAACCTCAATTTCTCAGGAACACTTGATCTTGCTATGCTTTGCAACTTGCAGCCCCTGGCTGCATCTCTCACATATCTTACCCTTGATGGCAACAAAATTAGTGGGGTGATAGCCTCTGAGGTTGGAAATTGTAAACAACTCACTCGCCTGCATCTAAGTGGAAACCAACTTGCTGGACACCTTCCTAGTTCACTTGCTATGCTGAACAATTTGAAGAGATTGGACATTTCAAATAACCAGTTTTCAGGATATTTACCAGACTTGCCTAGAATCTCAGGGCTGAGCGTGTTCCTTGCACACAACAATTACCTCGGAGGAACTATACCTGCTTTTGAGTTCTCTAATTTTGACCAATTCAATGTCTCCTTCAACAATTTCCATGGCCATATTCCAAACGTGCATGGCTATTTCTCTGCTGAAAGCTTTCTTGGTAATCCTGAACTGTGTGGTGATCCACTACCAAAGAATTGCTCTGATCAGCATATGCCTATTACTGAGGCTCCGACATCAGAAAAACCAAAGGGTGCTTCTAAGGAGCAGATTCTTATGTACTCAGGGTATGCTGCATTGGGTGTCATCATTGTCCTTTTCGTAGTCTTAAAGCTGTGTAGAAGAAAGAAGGGAGAGAAAAAAGTTGAAGCATTGAATAATAGGGTAGGGGGTGGTGGTGGTGGTGTTGAAAAGCCGAGAAATGTTTCAAGTGAATACAAAAGTGAGGTAAGTAGATCTGAGTTTTCAGTCCCTTCTGAAAGTGGGGTGGTTTCACAATCACTGGTGGTTCTTTCGAGCCATGCGGCAATGGAACTGAGATTGGAGGAGTTGTTGGGAGCACCTGCAGAACTGATTGGAAGAGGAAAAAATGGAAGTCTTTATAAGGTGATGCTTGACAATGGGATAATGGTAGTTGTGAAAAGGATCAAGGATTGGACTATTTCAAGCCACGATTTCAAACAGAGAATGCGAATACTGAGCCAAGCAAAGCACCCTCATGTTCTGCCACCACTTGCTTTCTATTGTTCTAGACAAGAGAAGCTTTTGGTGTATGAATATCAGCAGAATGGCAGTTTATTCAAGCTCCTACATGGTAAATATCACAGTCTTCCTTTTACTTTTCTATATCACTTAGTTACACTTCCTTTGATGAACAAGAAACGTGACATCCAAATTTATTTTTCTTATAAACTTCGCACCTCCTTAGCAAGGCAAAAGTTTGCAAATCTAACATATACTAAAATCTAGATTAAACTACTTTTTGGTCCCTCTGATTGTCAAGAAATTTCAGTTTGGTCATCAAGTTTTTTGCTGTCTTAATTTGATCTTCATTTTCTTAAAAATGATTCAATTTGGTTCTTGCCATTAATTTTGACTAGACAGTGTTAAAGTCAACGTCACGTATCAATTTCTGGTTTTTTTTAATTTTTAATTTTTTTTATTATTCTTTTTTTACACGTGTCACTTCACTGTTGTGTCACGTGTCAAAATAACTCAATTTGATCCCTATATTTGTTTTTAGTTTCAATTTAGTCCCAATTTTTGTAAAAATGAAACAATATAATCTCTCCTTAGATTGACACTCAATTGAATCTTTGTATACAACTTATGATGATATTCTTAATAAAATTAACTTTTTTATTAAATATTTGTAGAAATATTTTTAAACAAGTTTTTTTTTTTTAGTTTTATTATTAAACAAAGTTAAACCCCAAACTTAATTTCAAAAATTAACAATTTTGTCATCATATATAAAGGCATCAAGTGTATCATATTATACAAACTTAATGAAGATTAAAAATTAAATAACTTGTCACACATAAGTTTAGGAACTAAATTTCAAGTTCAAAACAAAACCAAAGTCTAATGTTTTGTATATAATTTAAAGTTAATTTAATCTATTTATAGAAATATTTAATAAAAACGTTAATTTCAGTAAGAATATCACCATAAGATTTATAAAAAAGTAAATTTAGTGTCAATTTAACGAATGACAATATTACTTCATTTTTACAAAAATTGGGATTAAATTGAAACTAAAAACAAATATATGGACCAAATTGAGTCACTTTGACACGTGGCACAACTATGAAGTGACATGTGTAAAAATTAAAAAGAAATTAAAAAAAAACTAGAAATTGACACGTGGCTTTGACTTTAACATCGTCTGGTCAAACTAACAGCAAGGACCAAATTGAATCATTTTTAAGAAAATGATAACCAAATTGAGACAACGAAAAACTTAAGAACCAAACTAAAATTTCTTGACAAATAGAGGGATCAAAAGTGTAATTTAACCTAAAATATATGATGCATCAATAATTTATGTCACGTATTTATATATCTGACATGTATATGTGTTTTGATATTTTATCGATACTTATCCATAAAATTTCTAATTTATAAGATACTTTTATGATGATGATAATATATATTTATCAAATCTTTAAGAATTTTGTATATTTTTCGATACATATATCATGTATCATATTCTATTATTTTCAAATTAAACATATCGTCCTATCAAATACCTATTATATATATTACATATATCGTATGTGTATATCATAGACTAAAATATAGCATGTGGTATTTAGGCAGTACAAAAGCCTTGGACTGGAGCAGCAGACTTGGGATTGCAGCTACAATTGCTGAGGCATTAGCTTTCCTGCACCAAGAGGTAGGCCATCATGGTATTGTTCATGGAAATTTGAAATCCTCCAACATTTTGCTAAACAAGAATATGGAGGCATGCATAAGTGAATGTGGCATTATGGATATGGATGATCAAAGAGGTTCACCTTCTGGCACTTCTACTGATGCTGGTGCATTAGATATCTTAAAGGGAGATGTTTATGGGTTTGGTGTGATTGTTCTTGAACTGCTTACTGGTAAGTTAGTGAAGGGAAATGGGATTGACTTGACTGATTGGGTTCAGTCAGTTGTGAGGGAAGAATGGACAGGTGAAGTCTTTGACAAGTCTCTGATATCAGAGTATGCAAGCGAAGAAAGAATGGTGAATTTGCTTCAAGTGGCTATAAGATGTATCAATCCTTCACCACAGGCAAGGCCAACCATGAACCAAGTTGCTCTCATGGTTAACACTATCAAAGAGGAAGAAGAAAAATCATTGATCTATGAAGTGTGATTTAGACTATCAAATATTTGGATAATCTTTTCCTTAATACTTGTAAGCCAGACACTTGAGATGAGAAAATAAAATTAGGTCCTCTGTAAATTGATTAAAATTAACTAGAATAAATTGAAAATACCTAATCGTTTTTCCATCTTGAACAATGGATTGTGTCATGAAATTTATTATGGTATGAATTGAAGGTTTAATTAATATTTAGTCTATATACCTGCACATAGAAATTCCAGAAAAACTCTGCCCTTTAATATTTATATAGACAATCTTTTTTATTCATTTACTTGTCAAAACTTTGTTTTGATTCTTATACCTAGAAGTTTTGTGTTTAGTCCTCATAATATTTTATTCATGTTTTAACATTTACTGTTAATTGCCAAGCAACTTCGTTGGATTTAATTTTGCGGCCATGTTAAAGTTATTAGCAAGTGGCAACAACTAATAAAAAAAATACTTGTACGGGTTTAAAACTCAGTTTTTAGGTATAATGACTAAAATGAAGAATTTTTACAAATGTGAGAGAAAAAGATTACTCGTATAATATTGAATAATACAGATAATTTTTTTACATAATTAAGATTAAAACAGAAAGCGTGAGCAAGTATAGAAATGAAACGGTTAATCAAATCTTCCTTAAACTATATATTCTATTGGTATGAAGATATAGAAGCGAACTAACCGTGTCTTTTACATTAGATATTAAAAAAAAAAAAAACTATTCTTCTTTGTCTACACACAACCACAGAGAAAAAAGATTAGGATATTTGTAGTACTAGTCTATAAGAAGCTATTACTAAGTAAAGAGGGTTTAACTTATATAACATAATATAATGTAGAGGATGTCAAAATAGGTTGACCGCCAACTACAGAAAAAGATAGGTTGGGTTACATGACTCCGTCTACTAGCTTGTTGAACCGGTCACGCATATTTGAGCTGCAAGACGGGCCAACCCGTCAACCCGTCATAATCCGTTAAGTTTGTTTTAATTTCAGACTCTTTCTCTTTCTTTGTTCATTTATTTTGCAAAACTTTTGCTCTTTTTTGTCTTGAACCAAACGAAAATGTAAAACCCAACTTTACCTCTTCTTCATCCAGAACAATACAAAAAACCCAAACGCGACTTTAGCTCTTCTTTTTCTTGAGTTAGAGCAACACAAAACTCACACTCACATAAAAAACAAAGAGAACGAAACACAAGACAAATTCTTCCCTCCCTTAGTGGTGACTGTCCTCATCGGCAATGCCACTCACATGGCAATGCCACCCACACCGGCAACCACACTCACAGTTTGCCAGTTGGCCTGCCTGTCATTTAGTGGAGTGGGTTCAACACAGATTGACCCGTTTTAACACCCCTATAATGAAAAAAGATTTTAACATGACCTTAGGATTAAATGTGTGATCTAAACTTTTAAGAGGTTTGTACTCCAAAAAAATACTTAAATAGTTACTGGTAAACTAATTTAAAGAATATTTCATACGAAAAAATCTATCATAAAAAATCATCTGTAGTATATTGTATATATATTCACCTTCAAATCTTTTATTTATTTTCGATATATTATCTAAACTAAATTCACTTTGTTGTTACTCAATTGTTTAATAGTTGAATATTAAGCTTAAAATTGAAAATTGGTATTTAAGTATCATTCAATAAAATGAATACATTTTGTATTATTTAATTTTTTTATTGGAGTTTAAAATTTTATAAAATACATGACTTTATCAATCTAATTGGAGCTCATTCATAAGCTTGGAAATAAGAATTGTTTTTTCTCATACTCAATTTAACATGTTCCATATTTTAGTACAAAGATTTGATGTTCATCAAGGGACTGATTAAAATTTTATCCTTGAGCAACTTGTTCATGGTTCTTACTAAAAGTTTGAGTACCATCACTACACAACAAATATGATATTACCAACGGTTAGAAATCATTGGAAAACAAGGAAAATATGTCAATAACTCGTAATCTTCAATGGATTAGTGATGGCACAACATTCGTTGATAATTTGCTTATTTGTAAAATTTATCGACCAATTTATGAAATTCCTCTATAATTATTGACAAAATATATTTTGTTGTTATACTACCAGTGTAGAGTTCTTTATTCTCTACACCCAAACAAAACCTGCAAATATAATATACACACAACCACATTAAAGACACATTATAGATTATTGAGTTAATAATATTATATAATGAAAAATCCTATATAAAAGTCCTATACAATGAAAACTATTAACAATGTGAACTCCTAATAATGAAAATTCATTTACAATGAAAACTCATAATAATGAAATCTCCTAAGAGTAAAAGGAATGAACATCTTAACATCTTAAACCCAACAAGAATGACATTTTAATTTCACTGCTTGATTAAATGTTTTCTCCTCTTTTTCAAATAAATGCAATAGTTTGGCTTTTTTCCAAACAAATGCAGTAGTTTGGCTTTTGTTGAGCTCCAATAAGATCAATATCACATTCTTCCATAGAGTCCAAAAATGGTAATTTATAGTTTAAATTTTAATCTTTAATAAATTACTAACTACCAAAAGAGGACATAAATCCCTTTAGGGTTAAGGGTCTTTTTGTAATGCCTTCAACATTGACTTTTGAGCATGTGGTATGTGCACTTTGAACTCAAGTTGCACAAATTTCTTTAGATAATGAGCATTTGCAATATGAGTTTAGTGAAATTTATAAAGACAATAATAAATGAAATTGATCGTCAAGTCAAAGCAAACAATAACAATGCGGGATAAAATGTTAGTGAAGAAGAGATAAAAAAGAGTTTGGGTTAAGACATGCCAAAATACCCCTTAAAGAGAAAATGCCCCAATACATAAGGTAAAACAAAATAATATGCACTTCTCTCCCAAAACAAACAATCTATTTGATCAATTAAGCACTATGACGGATTTTTTAATCTTATGAATACTAAGAATTAAAATATATATATATATATATATATATATAAGATTGAAAACTTTGTCATCATTGGTATGATATTTGTGAACTATTATTTGATTTGTGTATTAAGTATTTACACTTATGTTTTAACAAAGATACTTTAATTTAGTAATGATCTAAATCGCATAAACTATGATATGAGATAGTGAGAAGTTGGGTGAAAGATTTTATATAACATGAAATATATAGATACTAGTTTTTCTACCCGTGCAACGCACGGGGTTTTTTAGATTTAATTTTTTTATAATGACAATGAACAATGAGTACTATCCAATAATTTATATGATGAAAAATTGAGTTGTAAGTTATTGAAAAAGTGATAGGCATATGATGTTAATCGAAATATATACTTTTGACTTACAAATGCAGATTTCATACTAATATGTTTTTGTGAAAACTGCAAATATCAGTTATTCATGTCAAAAACCATTAAGTATTCATATACATGTATTCATAGAATCAAGAAAGGACAAAAAATACAAATTAGGTCTCTGCAAACATTGAGTTGTAAGTTATTGAAAAAGTGATAGGCATATGATGTTAATAGAAATATATACTTTTGACCTACAAATGCATATTTCATACTAACATGTTTTTGTGAAAACTGTAAATATCAGCTATTCATGTTAGAAACCATTAAGTATTCATATGCATGTATTCACAGGTTACAAAAAAGGTGAAAAGTAATAGAAACAAATTATGCTGAACAAAAAGCATGTAACAGATTATTTAAAAGTAGATACATAATTTGTTGGCGTGGTTTATTCTGCAGTCAAACAATAATTGTAACACTAAAGTGGAAACAATGCATATCTGCAAATACATATTGTCGTAGAAAGCATTCAACAAAAAAGGATTGAAGAAAAAAGATGTTATTTCAGAATTGGAGAACAGAAGGACAAACCCTAATAATGTCGAGAAAAACATATGAACTGCATAATTTCTGGTATTTTTGTAAACAACAACAGATGAAATGCATACCTTTGGTTAAGGATCGTTTATAAGAATCCGATGTTGGTGGTGAATAGTCATTTGGTTGAAAACTTTTGATAACTACACAAAAAGTAAAGAAAGTCTCGTGCATAGAAAAATTTACGTCAACAAAACAGATAACATTTGAATACTGATACAAACTTACTCGAGAAGCCAAGTAAATATATGTTCAATTTAATTTATTAATTTAATTTATTAAAATGATATGACGTGCTGCTTTGCATTAATTTTTACTAGTGAAAATTGTGCTGCAAGCTTTACAAAATATATCGAGCAGTGCAAAAAATCATATCATTGCATAATTTCAAAATCAGAGTTTATAAATTAGAAACATTGAAAAAATCAAAATGAGATTTTTTACAATTGAGTATGACATTAAGTAACTGCAAACGTGTTGGAAGCAAAGAAAATTGTCTTGAAAAGCGCAAAAAATCTTAAACTTTTTGAAAGTGATTTTATTGAACAATTAAAAAATTATATTTTAAATGATATAAAATTTTAATGGAGTCTGAGATGTGAAGAGACGTCTTTCGTATTTTGGATTGAAAAAATAAAAGTAGCAGTTGAAAGATCAAAGCAGTGAAATGATTATTGTCTTGGGCAGTGGAAATGATAATGAAAGAAAATTATACACACTTGCACCGTCAAACATATTCGAATTTCGTTTTGAATAATGGATTATTTGAATGTTTTTATTTGAATCAGACAAATCATAAAAACGTGTGGGAGATGATGGAGCAGTTCAGGTATCTATAGCAGTGCTTTAATGATCATTATTTGGAGCAGTGTGAGCAATGATAAATTTCATTTCCAATACGTTGCAATATTTCATTTTCTTTTTCATATTAATTAATTTTTTTATTAATTGCAAGATTTGTTTTAATGCGTTGGAATACAAAAGGATGGTGTAATAGGAAGAGGTTTGCATTGTGTTGTGAGCAATGACAAATTTCATTTTCAATGTGTTGCAATATTTCATTTTTATTTCACATTTATTACATTTTTAATATTTAAACTTGACGTCAAATGATTAATAATGTTTACGTTAAATGATTTTAAAAAAAAAATTAATACCTAATATTTAATGTATTTTAGTAACGTTTACATTTTGAATTTAAATAGAAAATAATTAATTATTATTAATTGGAAATATCTTTAAAAATTATTTATAGCTATTTATAACTTCTGATTTTCGGTGATTAGATTGAAGAAGTTTTCAATTTAATTAATGACTTTGAGAAAAGTATATAACATGAAGAGAAAAAATCACATAACTTCACACACACACATATACATTAAAACACGCATAACTTCATCTAAGAAGTTTAAATTATAATTACATAAATATCTGCTAAACTTTAAAAGAAATTTAATGGATAGAGAACTTTGATATCTATGCTTGTATTTTCACTTTCAACTTCAAAAATAACTTGACGGTGATCCTCTGCA
>Ga0214542_1010738_pt1 | contig 13097 bp, 17 predicted proteins | sample CNSS1metaG_FD_160096 | JGI IMG/M metagenome (GOLD analysis project Ga0214542, IMG submission 160096) | Root nodule microbial communities from cowpea collected in UCLA plant growth center, Los Angeles, California, USA - CNSS1 | ecosystem: Host-associated > Plants > Roots > Nodule | place: USA...
CAAATCATTTTTGTTTTTTTTAAAAAAAAAAATTAATTCATAGGAAAATAATTTAGTTCATGTAACATGATGTCCCTTGTTTTGTTTTTTTTTTTAACTTTTTTTTTGTCTTATGTTTTGCCTAGAGTGTCCTTCAAAGTTGTTAGTCTAGCGAACTTTTCTTCCTTTTGTTTTTTTTTTGTGTTTAGAGAATTTATGGTAATCCTTTTTAAGGTATGTGTCCCCTTTATGATAATTCTCCATGGAAAAGAAAACAAGGTTTATGGTGGAAAAGAGATGAAAAGGAAGATAGATTTGAGCAATTTCATGTATGCAAGACTATATGATGCTTCAAAAGACATGATAACAAATAAAATTTTATTTCTTTATTCAATCCACTGATTTGACCAAAGAAAGTTTTATCATTTTTTCATTTTTCATAAGAAAGATTCCAAGAATTTGGTGATAAAGAAAGTGAGAAACAATTTGAACTTAATGTAGTGCAATTTTTTTTGTTTTTGTTTTCCAAAATTTATGTCGATGCATGCTATGTGTGTGAATCTTTGGATAAGGTATCATGAATGACCACAAAATGGAATGCAATGCATGTTTGTGCCTCACAAGGCACTTATTCACATGATATGCTAATGAAATGTATGTTTATGGCTAATAATGGTGTGATAGTGATGAATTTATTATTATATACAAGGAAATGTGAAGGTAAAGGACAAAAATAGTCTCCCTTTAGTGCCTTAATTTAACATAGATTTGCCGCTTAAAGTAAGGGAAAATTATGTGCTCACAAGGATAGTTCCATATTACCTAAATATCAAGGTCACTAGAGTTATGGCTCATTTCATGGCATTTCCCATGACAGTTGGTAAACAACAAGAAGTGAAAGTACCAATGAAGCAAACAAACTCTAGCTGGGGTTCTCACAATGATAACTTAGGAAGTACATCCACTATGGCACTGCTACACAATCCCCTCTAATTCTAAGACCCTCAAACCCGGGAATAGGGCCCCGCTCATGTAATGAACAAAATGTGTGTGTGTGTGAAGGGAGAATATAATGTATACCCAAACCCACACCTGAAAATTATTCCAAATACCAAAATAAAGAAGAATATACACATACAATTATTTCAAATATAAAAAGAGATAAAAATACACATACCCAAAAAGAAAAAAAATGAGAAAGAAAAATATGAAGAAAAATCACATCAATTTTGCACATCCAAATAAATGGCTTGACTCTCTAGCATCTCCAGTGAAGTTGCCATCTATCGCAACCGAAATCACGACAGAACGACGAACCAAAAATTAAATTTGCAAAAACAGAGTTTGGAGTCGCCACCATAGTTTATTTTGAAAAACTACAGAAAAACCAAAAAAGATAAGATAAAGTCTGCAAAAAACCAGATTTTGGGTCTAGGAGTCGGTTACGCATGGGGAAGGTATTAGCACCTTACAATGTCCGTGCTAAGACGGTACCTTTAATTAAACATGTAAAAGGATGTGGTTTTCAAAATATTTAATTTTCTCCAAAAATAATAATAAAGCAACAAAAATATTTTTTTTGGTTTTTTGGGCCCAACGAGGATTAATCCCCGCTCCTACGTATCTCCATTCACAATAGAGAATCAGAGTTACGTAGTTCTTTATGAAAAACTATTTGGAAAACTATTTTAAAAATTATTTAATTTTTTTTAATAATTTTGAAAACTTTTTCATTCAAATTTTTATTATTATTTTATTATTGGTGTCACGCGACGCGAGCGGCCGAACATACACTGAAAATAAATTCTTTTTTTTATCTTTGATTTTTTTTCTTATCTTTTTAATCTTTTATAATTTTTCATATTTTTTTAAAGTTATTTAAAAGTGGATTTGGATGTCACTACGACGTGAGCAACCAGATACATATTAAAAAGTAAACAAAGAAAACTATTTTTTTATTCTTATATTAGTATATTTTGTTAGAAAAAAAGAACGAAAGTCTAAAATGGGGGTTATGCAACGCGAGCAATCGAGCAGACACCAAAGAAATATAATTTTTTTGGTTAAAATACTCCGTTGGTCCTCGTTTTGGTTCAGAAATCTCAAATTGGTCCTCGTATTTTAATTGATCTCAATTTCGTCCTCGTTTTTGTAATGATAAGGCTTGATACATGGGAGTTGGGGATCACATTGGCAAAGAGGAATGTCATCTATATTTGTGTGACTATTCTCATGCTTGCTGTTAGTATCCTTTGAGGCTATCATGTTCTTCCAAGCTCAAAGGGCCTCCCTAGTACACACAAGAGGGTAGTAAGCCTCTCTTGAATGACACCTTTCATTAAAGTCTTGGAATTCCTTTCTTTCCTTTTCTGATATGGCTCCACCAACTCCAAGAAATTTTCTTATGTTATCCCTATCATACATAATTTTCTTTCCTTTAACCTAACATGATATTTCTTTCTCAGATTTATATTTTAGAGGGTATGGATTTGTATATAATTCCCTCATTATCAGCTCACTATAATAGTTTGCTGGCTTGATCAACTTTTGCCACCTCTTATGCTTAATGACTCTAGTGAATTCCTTAAACTCACCATCAAGAATCTATACCCTTCTCTCAGTCAATATGGATCTCTCCTTCAACTGGAAAAATATGTATTGGCCTTGGTGAGGAATCTAAATTTTCAATGCCTCTCCTCACCTAGTGCAAGGATGTTTCTTGCCTATGGTGGTCTAGTACATCTCAACCTATAATGGCCTGAAACATTTCATCCTCTAATGGCTTGGGACATCATGGCTTAAGATGGATGGTAACATCTCGACCTATGATGCCCGGGTACATCTCGGCCTAAGACAACCTAAAATATCTCAACCTATGATGGCCTAGACGTTCTCAACCTAAGATGGGTCAAATCATTTTGGTTAACTAGAAATATGAGTTAGGGTTAAGGAGAATTACACAAGTCGCTAATAAATGTTAATTAAAGTAATTATTCACAAGTTTAAGCCCAACCAGGAAAATGCTCATAAGTATAGTATAAATAACAATGTGCATGAGGTAATTAGTTATGTACTCATTATTACAACATTTACTATTATTTGACGCACTTGGTTAGCTTGAGCGTCGAAGTATCTTTTGTAGGCACACCCACTCTTGGCCTTGAAGAGACGTGGACCTAGAACATCTCAACTTGAAGGCGTGAAGTTGGAAGAACATCTCTTCTCGGTCTAAGGCTACATCGAAGTCCTAGAACATTTCAGTTTCAAGAGTAATGAGTCTTTACTAGAAAGAGTTTGAAGGGTCTTCAAAGGGTGATTTCAGTCTTGTAAGAACAAATTTGATCATACTTTTGTTCCAAAATTACAATTAAAGCTACCAACCAACGAGATCAATGCATGTAACTAAATGAAAGAATCACTAAACTTGTGTTTGGAATTTCTAAATCAATGTAAGTGTATCATTTATTGAATCAAAGAATATCTAGAACACTTGAATGATTTTGGCTTGAAATAAAGTTTTATACCACATCAACAACTTTTCTTATATAAAAGTTATACACCATGTTGAGAACTTTGATTGTATAAAAGCCACGTATAACATGAGTGACTTATCCTATATATAGAAGCCATCCAAGTTGTTTCATCATATGGACTTGGGCCACAACTTTTCCTTCATAATTAAATTTTGGCATTAGTAAAAGTCATACATAGCCATGACTTTGGTGTGTTTCACCTTTGATTTTTTGTGACATTAAAATATTTCCAATCCAATGACTTGGCACATCTCCAAACTGGAATTATAATATAAATAAATGTAGGTGAGTGCAGGTTAGACACTCTTAATAATTTAAATTTTATATTTATATGTATATTTGTTCTAGCCAAAAGATAAAATCCGATCAGCCGAAACATCCAAAGAGTAACACCCCGAATTTAGGACGTCACGAGAAGCTATCATTGCTCCTTTTATTTAAAAGTAAAATGATTGTATCACAAAAAGACGCTTAAAAGGAACTTAAAATTTAAACGTAAATAGGTAATCCAAAACATGATTTGAAATAGTAATAATAAAAAACAAAGTTCCAACTAAATACTAGGAATCAAAAGAAATTTTCTTAGTCTTCACTGTTTGATTGAAATCAACAAAATAAATCATAATTCCCCGAGTTCACTCCATCCTTCCCGCAATCTACTTCGAGTTAGAAACATCTGCATTACCGTCTGCTCCTGTATAACACACACATTATACGATCATCACATAGGCAACAAACACAAACAAACAAAGAGGGGTAAGCTATCAATAAACAATGATATTCATAAAAGAAATTTCTAAATAAAACATGTTCAATAATACTCAACATCGCATTCAAGTAACACTTAATAAAAATTCAATAATCATGTCAAACTAAACATAGCATCACATTCATCTCAATCTTTCAAATATAATGATTATAATCAAGCTTTGATTTTTCGCGGCCTTTCACCCCACAACAACATCTAATTTCCTAGAACAGGTGGTTCGATGTGTCCCACTATCACAATCAGACTATCTCCCTTATTCCTCAAGGAATTATGAGTAAAAACGTCGATGCATCGCACATCGGGCACTATACTCGTAATGAGCCGAAATAAGGTGAAACATTTATCCCCTCCCCACTACTTCACACAGGCGAGAAGGTACAACATTCGAACCAATCCTCTACCACTGCTTCACACAGGCGAAGATGACCCCTTTCCACTACTTCACGTAGGCAAAAGAGTCTTCATTGGGTTCCCAAGGACGGAAAACCTCACAACATTTAATTCTATCAAGAGCTTTCAAGCAAAGCAAAATACTCTCAACATGCAACACTTGAAGATTTCTTATTTCCAACAAAATACACACCATCACATCATACTTGAAAAATAAAGTCTCAAAACAAACCCCAATTCATATATCAAACGTGTATTTAATACACACAAAAGTGAAGAAAACCAGAAACAAGACCTATGCAATTCTGAAACAGTCCACCATGCTGCACTTGAACCAACTCTGCACGCTGCACCTGAACCAACTCCATGGAAATTGCGTGCACCCAACAACAAGCTGCAATCGTCATCTGCGTCTGAACCAACTCCCACCAAGCCACACGACCATAATCTTTGTGAACGGAAACGTAGCGTGCTTCCACCACGAAACCACAGATCTACACCTACTAGACTTCATACAAAGTAACGAAGAAAAAGAAGGACCTAGTGGCTAAAGGATGTCTATAAAAAAAAGACTTGGATCTCTTATATACCATTAACTTTGCCTATGTCATCACCTGTGGCTGCACCTTATGTATGAAAGAAGAGAAGAATGATGCAAGAAAAAATAGAGACACCATGCACACGTATGAATCATCCAACACACCAAGCTTCACACAATATTGGAATGATAGCACATCCATATAACCCATGGCAGTAATGACAATGTAAAAAACCAAAAGAAGAAGCAAAAATTGAAAACAAGTTGAAGAGTAACATATAAAAAGGTTGGCTTCCCCTGCCTCTCTGGATGGTTCCTCTTCTCTACCACAACCACTGAAAAACTCCAACTTGCACTTTTCCTTTCTTTTCCTTCTCCCGTCCTAACCCTTTTTTTCTAAAGAAAACTTCTAGGGTTTATCTTTATGTAATCCCACCAAATCATTCAGTTAAGATTCTTTAAGTTTGAATTATTTCTCTAGCCCATTTTATTTTTCTTATCATTTAACTCCAAAAGATATAAAAGAAAGAAACATAAAGGAAAATAAAACAAAACTAATTCTATGTTGCTGCAGCGTTTTTGGAACCCAATATTTTCGCATGCCCTTATTGGCTGAAAACACCAAACCCATTCACGTTCCATGGGAACCACTCCTTTAAAGGAGAAAAGTTTTGAATTTTAAAACCAAAACAAAGCAAAGTTCAACCAACTAGGTTCGAATCGAAGACCTCACACAACACATCAAGTTGTGCTAACCATTAGGCTACACACTTTCTCATGATATAAAATGCATTATAAGAATTAAAGCACTTATACTCCAAAAACCATACCTTATTAAAGTAGATAACTAACAACTCTAATTAGCCATTTAATTAAATTTAATCTTTTATCATGACTAAATTTATTTATAGCTCCATACCAAATTATAAATCATTTTTTAATTTTACCTAAAATATTCCAAGTTGTTCCTAGGTCTCACATTCTCCCCAACTTAGAAATTTTCGTCCTCGAAAATTGTCCTATTCCGGAAAAAGATATGGATATTCCTTCTTCATATCTTCCTCCAACTCCCAAGTCATTTCTTGTGTCTTTTCATTCCAAAGTATCTTCACCGTGTGAATCTCCTTCTCTCTAAGCTTCTTCGTTTGCTCGTCTAACACCCGTATTGGTCCAACATCCAAAGTTAAATCCTCTCTAACTTGAATGTCATCCACTTCCAACACATGTTCTGGATCCGGAATATACTTCCTCAATTGAGATACATGAAACACATGCAAATTTGCCAATTGAGGTGGTAATGCTATCTCATAAGCTACTGGTCCAATCTTTCTGATAATTTGATACGGTCCAAGAAACTTTGGTGACAATTTCTTCGATCGAATAGCTCTTCCAACTCCTATTGTCGGTATCACTCATAAAAATACATGATCTCCTGCATCAAATTCCAATGGTCTCCTCCTCTTGTCAACATAAGATTTCTGCCTACTCTAAGTTGCTTTCATCCGTTCCTGAATTAACTTCACCTTTTCTATGGTTTGTTGTAACAACTCCGGACCTACGGCCACCGTTTCACCATCTTGATACCAACATAACGGTGTTCGACACCGTCTTCCATACAGAGCTTCATAGGGTGCCATCCCGATGCTAGAATGGTAGCTGTTATTGTCTGTGAATTCCACCAATGGTGAAACCTCACTCCAACTTCCTAGATGATCTAACACACATGATCTTAACATATCCTTCAAAGACTGGATAGTCCTTTCTGACTGCCCATCGGTCTGAGGATGATATGCTGAACTCATCCTTAATTGTGTACCCAAAGCTATATGCAAAGTCTGCAAAACCTCGAAGTGAACCTTGGATCTCGATCTAAAATAATACTTAATGGTACTCCGTGCAATCTCATTATCTCACGGATGTACAACTCCGCCAACTTATCTAAAGACATCTTCTGACGAACTGGCAGAAAGTGTGCACTCTTTGTTAACCTATCCATTATCACCCATATAGAGTCATGACCTCTCGACGACCTTGGTAAATGAGTTACGAAATCCATCGCTATATTGTGTCATTTCCATTGAGGAATATCCAATTGTTGCAACATTCCTCTAGGTCTTTGATGTTCCACCTTAGACTTTTGACATCTTAAGCAAGCTGACACGAACTCTGCCACATTTCGTTTCATTTCGCTCCACCAAAATGATTCCTTTAAATCCTTATACATCTTAGTCATACCAGGATGTATGCTAAGACGACTCTTGTGTCCTTCTTTTAGAATCATCCTTCTTTATTAGCTTCAGCTCCTTCATCATCAATGTAGACATTTGAACTCATTTTCTACTCAAAGCGTCAGCAACTACATTAGCCTTACCTGGATGATATAGTAATTCTGTAATATCCAGACCGGATATTACGGATTTTAATAAAATAAAGAAAATAAATAAAGACGCTGCATTTAATAATACCTCATTTCCCAAAACGCGGGAAATTTAAAACTTTTATTCACGTCCAATAAAGTACTTTGAAATCCATAATTACACAACTGGAGTTTTATCATATAGGCCATAAGCCTTTACAATTTATTTCCAAAACCATAAAATAATAAAAACATAAAACTCCCGAGCTATCCCCTCTCCACGGCTAAGCTCCACCAGAACCACCTGCATCAACATCATCTGCTCACGTGTACCGCGTACACAATCATCGCAAAACACAAGCAGATAGGGTGAGCTTAACATATTAATCATATAAAACACATATACATATATTAATCACCAATATACACATATATTTATATCACCCCAACACATCATAGAAATTCTCTCTTTTAATTCCATCTCGCATGGCCACAACCATGATATTTGCGTTCTACACCTCCTAGTGAGTACTTCAAGATGACCTGCTGCCATACCTATCGGTCACAACCGATAGAGCACGTGCGGGAAACCATTGCTACGAATCATACATCGTAACGCCAGGTGGAGTTCCCAAATATGAACATAGTTTGCAATGTCCCAAGACTACCAAACTCGTCAGTCAACTATTGAGGAGGGCAATCTATTTGGACCCATTCGTACTGGCCACAACCAGCACACTCACACTGGCAACACTCGCCAACACAAGCTCAACTCAAGGGTTCCTCGTGTTCATCCACCATCCCGAGCCACAACTCAAGGAATACTACGTGCTTAATCCCCTATCCCGAGCCACAACTCAAGGGATACGTTTCGAGCTCAACTCAAGGAACACTAGCAATCCCACCTTTGAAGCATCACCAGAAGCCTTGTAAATCACGCCTACAGAACCAACAACCGAACGTTCCAGCAGCAAAATTGCCTGGCGGGGGACACGTATCGCCAGGCGCTGCCAACTCCCAGACCGCCTGTGGGGGATGCGTACCGTTAGGCGCTAAGCGCCTCAGAAATTCCTAACACTATAGACACCGCCTGGTGGTATCACCCTTATTGTCAGGCGCATGAGTTCCAGGTGCCCACTGATGTAGCAGCTATCGCCTAGCGGAAAGCTCTATGCCGTAAAGCGCCACGCTGTTCCAGAGCCATCTGTTTTGTTTCTGACGCCTAATGGGTCGCTCCCCATCGCCAGGCACCACACCAGTACTTGCGCAATATTGATTTTAAGTTCAAATTATAACACACCTTCGCACATGTTGCTCTCGCTTGCCCTCATCTCAGTGTACCTCTATAATATTACACACCTTATAGTACCTCACTAGTGCATCCATTCCCTTAGTCCTATAGTCAATCCCAAGCATTCACACTTATCATTTATTTAAAGGACTCTAAGTATTTCCTCCAAAACAGCACCACAATTATCTTCCTTTTCTGTGTCATTGAACATACTCTATGTTCAACTAAATGTCAATTGACCAACTAATTCAAGCCAACTCTCAACTTGACTAATTCAGCTTATGAAAACCTATGCCCACCATTGTGATGTTTCAACTGCAGCCACAATACCACTTTAATTAATTCTTTTGACAACCATGTATGAGACCAGTAATTTAGCCTAAATGTGTACTGTTTTCCAACCCACTAATCTTACAATTACTAATCCACACCAAATTCCATTCCTACTCTAGTATCTTGTCAACTTTATCATTTTAATCGCCACCAAGAACCAATAGAACTCTAGCTTCACAACCACGCCTCGCAACATTTAAAATAACCACTTTTGCTGTCATGGCGCCCGATGGTACACAGCTCGCCGCCAGGTGGAGCATAACTATCTGAAATTTCCAGAACTCCTTCCTACACTACGCGAACTCACTTCCCAAGTCCCCAAGTTGTCCAGAATGCGTTCCTTCATTAACTACCCTATTTCAATTTACCAACCTCCATCTTATGCTATTGATAATCAAGTTAATCTTAAATCTACATTGGATCCATGCAACTCGCGCACTATTTACCATTGTCACGAAATTCCCAATTTCCCAACCCCTAACCATGTTCATATGATTTCTTCCAACTTAATTCTCCCAACACATGTGGTTTCATCAATGTATGTCGTCAATTCATTCACAACCAATTAGTACATGATTTCTCCCTGATCATAATCAACCAAAAACACAAACATATCAAAATTGGGACAATTCAACTCGCGTTGCCTGGCGGGTGTTCATCACCGCTAGGTAGTTCAACCAAAAACCTAGAATCTAGGTTACAACAATGTGTCGCCTGGCGGCCAGGGAGATGCCGACAGGCGGTTCCTCTTCAGGAACCCAAAACCAGTGCAAAAATGATGTGTTGCCTGACGATGATTCATCACCCGCCAGGCGATTTCTGGAAAAATTCCAGAAACACGAAAAATCACATGAATAAGTAGAATATGTGCATCCAATTTATCATACATCTCAAGAAAATAACAACACGAATGAAAATGACGGAGTCCATCTCCCCTAACCTGGATTCCTTAGCTTAAACTTTGGCAATTGAAATTCTCCCTTCACCAAGAACCTCCTTAGTCTCCTCTCAATTCAGCCCCAAAAACCTCTCTCAAACCTCACCAAAAACTCAAAATCCGTGCTCTGTTTTTGGGTATAATTCCAGCCTTGCAAAACCCTCCCTATTACCCCAATTTTGCCTTTTATATGGTGCCTTAAAGCTAGGTCAATTACCAAAAACGAAAATGAGACTTAATAGATTGTTAATGACCATTCATTGTCTCATTATTGACTGTTTTACAACCACTCTTGGCTGCCATGTCTGCTAGGGTTTCCTTTAACCCTTCAAATTCAAGCCAAAACCAAAAATAGCAAAAAATAAGTTTAATTTGGGTTCTCCAAGGCTTGAACCCACATCCATGCCAATGCCAAATCCATGCATAATCATCAAGCCAAATCATGTTTCTTACTAATGAATATAATTCAAGGATTATATCATTCCACAACAAGATCACATATATAAAAATATAATAACAATAAATAATACATAATTGGCATACATAGGACTTGAACCCAAGTCCTCTCACACAACTAAGTACTCCCAATCATTTGAACTAGTACTTTTCCACATCATACAAATCATAATTTAATGCCATAAAGGCTTCCACTACCCACATTTATTAATTAATTATTTATTTAATTAATTAAATTCTACCGATCTTACAAATTCAAAATCATAATCCTTAAGATACTCCATCCACCTTCTTTGTCGCATGTTCAACTCCTTCTGGTCGAACATATACTTTATACTCTTGTGATCATTGTAAACTTGGAACCGTGCTCCATAAAGATAGTGTCTCCAAGCTTTCAAGGCAAATACCACTGCAACTAACTCAATGTCATGTGTTGGATAATTCTTCTCGTGCACCCTCAACTGTTGGGATGCATACGCCACTGCCCTCTTTTCTTGCATTAACACGCATCTGAGTCCCGGATAAGAAGCATCACAAAAAACTTTGAAAGCTTTACCAGTATCCGGAACAATTAAAACTGGAGTAGTTGTCAATCTTCGCTTCATCTCTTCAAAACTAGCCTCATACTTGTCAAACCAGATAAAAGGTCGATCCTTGTGTGTCAACTGGGTCAAAGGTCCCATATTCTTGGAGAACCCTTCCACAAACCTCCTATAATAACCTGCCAAACCTATAAAGTTCCGTACCTCTGTTACAGACTTTGGTCGCTCCCACTTTAAGATTGCATCCACTTTTGCTGGGTCTACTGAGCTCCTTTTAGCATAAATCACATGCCCCAAAAACTGCACTTCTTCTAACCAAAACTCACACTTGGAGAATTTCCCATACAGTTGTCGTTCTCTCAAGATCTCCAACACGGTTCTCAAATGTTTAGCATGTTCTTCTCGATTCTTGGAATAGATGAGAATGTTGTCAATGAATACGACCACAAACTTGTCCAAGCCAGATTGAAAAGGCATTTGTCACTCCGAAAGGCATCACCACATACTCGTAGTGTCCATAATGTGATCAAAAAGCTTTCTTTTGAACATCATTCGGCTTAACCAGCATCTGATCCTCAGAGGCACTATCACCTTCATCAAATTGTGATGCAAACCCCTTTTGAATTTTTTGCACCGCCACTCTTCACTCATATTCTGAGAGTAGAAACAAACTAGATATTCAAAGCGATCAACATAAGCTTGCACCGATTTGTCTCTCTGAACACCGATTTGTCTCTCTGAAGTAGTGTCAAAAATTCTACTTCCTCTTATGTCTGGCGCTATCTGGAAAGTACTGCCCCATAAACTTCGTCCGGAAACTTGTCCAATTGATGACCTCATTACGAGCTTCCATCATCCATTGCATACCTCCCCACCAGTACTCAGCATCGCCATTAAGCAAAAAAGTATCATACTCCAGCTTTTGTGCGTCAATGCAGCCAAGCACCCGAAAGCTCTTCTTAATCTCTCAAATCCATGCATCCACCTCATATGGAGTTGTTTTACCGTTGAACTTTGGCGGCTTGTGATGGATGAATTCATTCATACTGTTATGTTGCACTGGTGCGTGCACTACTTGCGGCTGTTGGTATTGCATTACGTTGACCAACCGCTGAATAGCTTGAGCCATTTCGTCAACAGAGTTGGTCGGGTTCTAAGATCTATGTGCCATTGCTGTAATATGTATATAATCAAATAAGTACTAGTTAAATGTCATAAAGCACAATACAATTCAAAGTCATACAACATCAACTAGACGAGCACACTCCCCACAATCCCAAAGTTTTTTCGAAAACCAGGCTTTGATTCCAAAATGTAACACCTCAAATTTAGGATGTCACGAGAAGCTATCATTGCTCCTTTTATTTAAAAGTAAAACGATTGTATCACAAAAAGACTATTAAAAGTAACTTAAAATTTAAATGTAAATAGGTAATCAAAAACATGATTTGAAATAGTACTAATAAAAGAACAAAGTTCCAACTAAATACTAGGAATCAAACAAAATTTTCATAGTCTTCACTGTTTGATTGAAATCAACAAAATAAATCATAATTCCCCGAGTTCACTCCATCCTTCCCGCATTCTACTTCGAGTTAGAAACATCTGCATTACCGTTTGCTGTCGTATAACACACACGTTATACGATCATGGCACATGCAACAAACACACAAACAAACAAATAGGGGTAAGCTAACCATAAACAATGATATTCATATAGCAAGCTATCTAGATGTGAAGGTTCCTTTCACAAAGCTCAAGAGAAGAAGATGATGGATTGATTCAAAATGAAAAGAAAATGGAAAGCACATAAACCATAGAAAACCAAGAACAATTAAAGGAAGAAGAAAACACAAAATGGAAAGGAAAGAAATGGTAAGAATGTGAGAAGCACGCCACTACAAGGCTAGGCTAGAAGCCATGGCAACCTTGAAGATGAGTGGATGTGTGCCGCCACTTGCTATGCAAGATAA
>Ga0214542_1010739_pt1 | contig 13095 bp, 10 predicted proteins | sample CNSS1metaG_FD_160096 | JGI IMG/M metagenome (GOLD analysis project Ga0214542, IMG submission 160096) | Root nodule microbial communities from cowpea collected in UCLA plant growth center, Los Angeles, California, USA - CNSS1 | ecosystem: Host-associated > Plants > Roots > Nodule | place: USA...
TTATTCTGTTCTCTAATCATATTTTAGTTTGTGGAATATCTAATTAGTTTCTTTTCTCTACATTTGACATTACAGGAAGGTAAGGAGCAAGCCCTATACTTTGATGCCCATGTGCTTGATGCTCAAAGACGAAGGCATGATGTAAGAGGTTGTCGTTGTAGATTTTTGGTTCGCTATGATCATGATCAATCAGAGGTATTGATTTTCTTCTACATTTTTTGTCGTCGTCGGATACATTTTATGATATAATTCTATCACTTTTTTCTTTTCTTATGCATAAGATTTCAGTCCTTATGGTTTTCACTTTTCAATTAGTTTTGGCTCTTATAGTGTTTACTTTTTTATGTCATTAAGCCATATAAATTACCAATGAGATTTTGTTACCTGGGATTAATTTTTATGAATGGATTCTCTCACATTTCTTTTGGGTTTATGCATATTTATTCCCAAAGGGTATGCATGGGGTTTTTTTAGTTATAAATTTTAAATATGTTAGAAACTAAAACAGTCAATTTTTTGTTTTTAGTTTCAATTTATGTTTGTGTTATTAGTTTTAAAAATGGGTACTCGTGGTTAGTTTGAGGAAATTCATCAGTAGTATCAAAGTCGATGGTTGGAGTCTTGTGTACTCGTGGTTAATTCGAGGGGGAAATGTCAATGTAAATGAACTAACTTGAGGGGAGATTGTTGGAAATTTTGAGTTTAAGTCTCTGATATGAATGAAGGAGTGGGAGGGCAGAATAGGATACTACACCAGGTCTACGAGAGGAATAAGTGGAAACCCATCACATGGGGGCTCACGAGCACACATACTTGATTCTGTTTGGCTGAGGTGGCAGGGGGATCGTGGGGTTAGTTAGAGGAGAGAGAATATAATGAGAATGGTGGGAAGGATGGGAGGAGGTTGGGATTGGTGAGGGATGAGAGGAATTTGTTTCTCTTTGGAATTGTTTTGCTCTGTTTTATTTGATTCCATAAACTCTCAATAGATAGTTGGAATTCTATTCATTTTCTGGTCTTATTAATATTGAATATACCTATCAAGTGGTATCAAAGCACTCGGTTATGGGAGTGTATGGTCATCACTTGTCGTGCCATGGAACAACGCATGGAGGGACTCATATAGCAGCTTGTGGAGTTAAAAATTTGATCTTATCTCCCAGTCGGTCGTGAAGTGGGCGTGCTCGCCACCATCATTCACACAGGACGAGGAGGCCATCCGCCATCGATGATGGTGAAGTGGCTAGTGAAGATGAAGGCAACCATATGACCCGCACCGGTAACCGTGCGTCGTCATGTGATTTCGGTGGGCGAAAACTTCATATTCCCATATTCCGTGGCGATGATGCATGTGGTTGGATCGTGAGAGCTGAAAGATATTTCAAACTCAATCTAATGGAGGATGATGAGAAACATTATGCTGTGGTGATTACTTTGGAAGACAAATTTAAGTTGGTATCAATGGTGGATAGAACAGAGTCCTGAACTCAACTGGGAGGAATTCGAAGGGGCTATCATTAGACGATTTCAACCGGGGTTGATACAAAATCCTTATGGGCCTTTATTGAGTTTGCAGCAAACCAGTTCTGTGATGAAATATAGGGAGAATTTCAAACGCTAATATGCACTGTTGAAGAAAGAAGAGCGCATCATGCTACAGGGCATTTTCCTCAACAACTTGAAGGAAGAGATTCAGGCGGAATTGAAGTTATTTTCGACAGGGTTTCTGGACGAGTTGATGGATCGAGCAGTGTTGCTTGAAGAGAAAAATATAGCTCTACGCAAAGCTGGGTTAATGAATTCTGAAAAAAATGGCGAGAAAAGCCAGCGGGAAAACCTACTCGTGGTTTCACAAGGTGGGAAAGAGGAGCCATTAAGGAGGGCATAAATGGTAAGATGAATGAACCTGATTCGGGGGAGAAGAAACCATCCAATGGAGGGAAATTGTCTCAAGCAGAATTAAGAGAAAGAAGTCGCAAAGGACTCTGTTTTAAATGTGGTGACATTTTGGGTCGAGATCATGTGTGCAAATTGAAACATTATCAATTTGTCCTCATTGAAGGGTCACAAGGGGACAAATCGGAGATTAGTGATGAAGAGGGGGATAAGGGCGAGCCTCTCACCAATAAAGTATTGCAACTTTCTCTACACAGTAAAGAAGGCTTTACTTCCAATACATCTTTCAAAGTGGTCGACATGCTTAGGGGGCGGGAGGTGTTAATATGGGTCAATTGTGGCGCCTCGGCTAATTTCATTTCTCAGACATTAGTTAAGCAACTAAACTTAACAGTGAATGACACAAAGGCCTATGAGGTGGAGGTAGGCACTGGTGCCAAGGTGCGAAATAGGGGAATAAGTGGAAACCCATCACATGGGGGCCCACGAGCGCACATACTTGATTTTGTTTGGCTGAGGTGGTAGGGGGATCGTGGGGTTAGTTAGAGGAGAGAGAATATAATGAGAATGGTGGGAAGGATGGGAGAAGGATGGGAGAAGGTTGGGATTGGTAAGGGATGAGAGGAATTTGTTTCTCATTGGGATTGTTTTGCTCTGTTTTATTTGATTCCATAAACTCTGAATAGATAGTTGGAATTCTATTCATTTTCTGGTCTTGTTAATATTGAACATACCTATCAGTCTCACATTAAGTAGAGATGAGAAAGTAGTTGAACGCCATATAAGGATGAAGACCCATAAACCTATTGTCTTATGTGTATGTAAAGTGGTGTCAATCTCTTATGTGTGGATTGTGGTCATGTCTTATTGACATTGTATGAGGCTACAAAGCCTTAAGTGGTCTCAAACAATCTCTAAGAGGATGGTTTTAGAGATTTATACTGATGCAAACTATGTAAGTTTTATTACTGACGAAAATCTACCATTGGGTACTATACGTTTCTGGGAGAAAGTTTAGTAACACAGAGAAGCAAACACAACACAAGATAGTATATCACGTTCAAGTTTAGAAGCTGAATTTTGAACCCTTGCTTAGAGTGTGTAAAGGACTTTGGATGCAAATCATACTAGATGACTTTCGAATAAAGGTTGGCATATGTATGCAATTTTACTTTAGTAACAAGTCAAACTTTGTACATAATCCAGTATAACATAATCGAACCTGACATATTGAAATTGACAATCACTTAATCAAAGATAATATTGACATAGGTCTTGTGGTTATAACCCATATTACTAGAGGACTCCTTTCATCATACATCTTCATTGAGGGACTTCTTCGCAATAGATTTCAAGACTTTCTAAGCAAGTTGGGAATGAGAGATGTTCATTTACCAACTTGATGGAGAATGTTGTAAATAGGAGATAATTAGGATACAAATATCTAAGTATCCATACTAATTAGGAAAAAATGTCCTTGGTGTCTTGTCTTCACATTCACTCCATTAGACTTTACAAAGCTTTACAAGTTTGTTTTGATTGCTATATTGATAAATGATCTGTTGAAGGTCACTACTCAGTTTGATGCATTTTGTTGATCCACCCCCATCTTGTGTTTTGCCAGGAAATCGTGCCGCTTAGGAAGATTTGTCGCCGGCCAGAAACCGACTACCGGTTACAGCAACTTCATGCCATTGTGAATGAGTTGACATCTGTGGATCAGCAGAAGACTGGCATGGACCCATCAGTGCCAAAGCAGCTGATTGCAGCAAGCATTCATATGGAGATTCCTGTTGTGCAAACAAATGTTCCTCAAACTCCTCAAGGTATGGATATGGATGTAGATCAAAAGAAAGCTGAAACAATCACTGATGTTCCTGCAGGAAACTCTACCACCAACCCTGGCAATGCCCCATTCACTACTATCATTACTACAAGCAGTGTTCCTCAAGTCACTACTCAGACTCAGGACATGGTTGAATGAAAATAGCTGTTTCATTTTTTTCAGACATAATGAGACTTCTTTGAGTACATTATTTTAGTTTATCATTAGAACTGCTAACTATCTGGGTAGTTTTTCTTCAGCATACAATGCTTATCAGTAACTTTCTCTTGCTGTTCTATTCGAACCATAGAAATTTAGAAGAAAACAAGATCAAGTTTTACATTTGCTGAGCATATAGTGGGCATTCTCTTTTCTTGCATAAAGAGAAAGAATCTGTGATATTAGTAATTTTGATCTCACTGACGGTTTGCATGTGATTTTGGTTCTTAATGTGTTAGTTTTTAGTTGGAGTAATTTTTTTTTTCAATTTCACTTTATTTTTTCTAAAATAGTTCCATATTGGTCACTAACCTCTCATCTAATTTCTGTTAAGTTTTTAAAATTTATTTCGAAGCGTGTTTGAAAAAAAAAAGTTGAAAGAAATAGAATCCAGAGGGTAGACGTTTATAAAATATAAATATATTTTGGGTTCTTTTGTTTCTTTGAGAAGAAAATAATCTCTTCATCAATTTTCTTTTACTTAAAAGTTATAAATTATTGACTTCTATTTAAATCATTTTTTAACCTTAGAAGTTAGCTTCTTTTCATATCAGAATTAAGATTTTTCCACTGTTCACTTCTTCCCTTCTCAAACATTAGAAAAAATTACTTCACATTAATTAAATAACATTTAGTTACACATATTTAACTGTATTATCTTTTACTAAAAAAAGTAGAGACTTCCAAAAAAGTTTGTACACAAAAAAGAGTAATTGAAAATAAAACTATAGATAAAAGGTATATTAACATGAAGTAAGGTCATTTTTTTTAATTTCTTTATATATAAAGTGAATCACCTGTATCAAATTTTCACAACAAACTACTAGTAAATTTTGACATTTTCTGGAAAAGCACAAAGAAAATTAAAAAACTGGGTTGCCTTATTCGGGAAATATATTTTCAGAAACCCGTAATTAGATGTGAGACCAATCACTGCTTCAGATAGTGAGACACTGCTATGAAACTTTCAATTCTCAATTTTATGTGATATTGTTCATTTGAGATTAAAATGAATATTCTCTGTTAATGTGTTTTTTCAATTACTTCTTTAGTTTTGTTAATTATACAATTTTATCTGTTAGATTCTACATTTTAAAAATAATTTATTTACAATTTTTTGATAAATAATTGGTTCACTATAATAAATATTGACATTTTTTAGTATAATAAAAACAAAAATTACAATCTTAATACAACATTTGTTGGTTTTTTTTGAACTCGATTAATAATTAATTTAATTGAGTATATATTTGTTTCTGATAGCTATTATAATATAAAAGAAAAAAACAAGATTAATATGGCATTAAATTATTAAAAATTTTAAATTTACAAAAAACAAAAAAAAAAGGATAAAACACCCTTTTCAAAATTAATTACATATTAATATTATTGTTTCTTTTAATAAACCCACATAACAATTAACCAAACACAAAACATGTGTTGAATTTTCTAAAAGAAATTATAAAATTAAAACTTTTATACTAAGACAATAATTGTTTTTCTTGCTACTAAAAAGTAAAAATAAAAATGTCAATATTAATACTAACTAGACTAATCTCTTTAATATCCTTACAATATCATTAATAAAATTAAAGTAAATTAAAAAATATATATAAGAACTAAAAACATGACATTTTAAAACATTATTTAACTATAAAATCAAACGAATGATTAATATTTTAGTGTGACCTAAACAAAAAATACTGAACCTTAGCATGTTCACTTCATTCTCCAGCTCAACCCTATAAATATACATTACAAACATGATCAACTAGCTTAGTACTTTTGTCCTTCAATAACTCATAAATTATACACAGTTTTTGGTAAATACAGTGACTATTACTACTTATGAATCATATATACATTATACATCGATATAAATATATGTATTTCTCCTATGACGAAAAAGAAGATTGCATCAAGAGTGGCGATTTCATGAGTGTTGATGATTTGTGCAGCAGAAGTGTTGTTTCAGAGGGAATTATTTGAACTTTGATCTTCCTTTGTGGAGCTTAATTTAGTAGTGTTATTCTCAACTGGTGCAGTTGATAAATGTTGCTGTTCAATCATTTTTCTTTCAATTTCATTTCCAATGTTGTCGATGGCAAGCTGCCCAGAATATAGAAACAGACCCACAGAGTTTATGCCGTACACAAACGTTGCTAGGTAGCACAGCCCATTTATTATTGTCCTGTCACAAAATATCATATCATTCATATCATTAATCAAATGAATCCATTAGGTATGAATCAAATTACTGATTAAATCTTAAAATTATTTAGTTTTTGCGATAAGAAAATTTAGCATGTATCTTTTGTGCGTAGATTTAGTTTGGTTCTTCATATTTTTTTTTTTTTTGTCTTTTATTTTTCATGCTATAGACAAATAATTTATATATTTTGTTATAACAACATTTAACATGATATAAAAAAGAAGAAAAACATGAGAGCACTAAAGAAAGTAAAGTTGTGAAAAGTACCTTAGGGTGATTGTTATCTGGCGAACCTGAAAAGCAATCCAATTCAGACTAAAAGTTGTAAGTAGAAGGAAAAGTTTAACTAAATATGAAAGATGTTATTAGTAGTGATTTAGAGAAATAATACAAGAGTATGTATAAATAAGTTTGAATGTGAGAAAAGGGAAGGATGCAAACCGAAAAATGATCTGAAAGTATTTGGCGACTGAGAGAAGCTTCAATTGAAGTGGTGAATCGGTAGAGAAGAAGAGCAATGCCACCTGCTATAACTGCCCCTAGCAATGCTTGATCCGGTGAAGCTGGATTCTTAACTTTGATGGAACTTGATCTCATACTTTTCAACTTATCCAATGATTTCTGTGTTCCGGAAGACCTAAATCTCTGCGACCACAATAAACCAAAATAATACATCGATATAAATAATTCATATACTATTATAAAATACGTTTAAAACATTAAATAAATTTAATTAAATAAATTTAATAAAATTTGATTTAAAAGAATAAATCATGTGGTTCTAAAACTAAATTAAGTTAAAATTTAAAAATAAAAAACTAATTTCAATTTTTATTAAAAATTAAAAAAATAAAAATATATTTAACTTTCTTATTTATATATTTATAGAAAAAAATTAATGTAAATAATATAATTTTTTATTAATCAAATTATTATCATTTAAAAATAATGAGTTAATAACTATCAATACATAATTATTTTTTTTTATGTTTATCATTCAATTATAATTATAAGAATAAAATAAAATAAATGAACATTTATCTTAAGAAAAAAATCATATTAAGTCATTTTCAAAAATTATAAAAAAGATCTATTAAATAAAAGTAAATAAAATAATTATTAAATTATTAGTACAACTATTAAATATATATTTAGTCTTTAAATTTATAGAAAAAATTAAAATTAATCTCTTATATGTTAGAGTTCTTAAAACTGAATTTATATATATGGTATAAACGATTTAAACGGTTTGAACACAGCAGCCTAACATGTAAAATAAAAATTTCACTGAATTTTTAAGTTTGAATAAAATTTCAGAACACTTGAATCGAAGAAACAAAAATACTATTATGAAGTCTACAAAATTGGAACAGGAGAAGAGAGTATACCAATTCTTTGGCACGTTTTATCCGGCGCTGGACGGTGCGAAAGAAGAAGACAGTTAAGGCTCCGGTGAGAAGGACGGTGGAAGCAACCTGAACGGTGGAAGGGTCATCTGCGAAGGGGAGAGAAGAAGGAGCAGAAAAAGGGAGTTCAATGGGGCCAAAGTCTTGTGCTGTCAGATCTGAAAGCCACGCAGCGGAAGGAATGGCCGAAACACTACTTCTTAGGGCGGAGGGTCGGTGGAGGAAGTTAAGAGACGGTGACAAAGGGTGGTTATGGTTATGGTTATGGTTATGATGAGTTGTGAGAGAGAAAGGAACAGTAGAGAAGAGAAGAAGATGGTGGTGAGAGTGCACCATTGTTTCAGTTTCTTTCTCCTACCTTAATTCAACTCAACAAACACCAAATGTGGATTTGGTTGAGTTTCTCACAGGCTTGTGTGTGGAAATATCTTCCACGACTTGGATTTTGGTGGAGAGTATTCCAAAGGTATATATCAATATTCAAAATATCTCACCCATTATGGATATTTATTTAGGAAACAAGAGAACACATTATTTTTGTTTTCAAAAAGTGTCAAGATTTTTACGAATGCTTTTACAATCAAGCATGTAATTAAGCGTCTTGAAAGAATTGTTTTTCTTTTAATGATTCTAAATTCATTTTGTTAAAATGAATTTAATAATTAAAATAGTTTAACCTTTATAAAATGTCATAATTTGATAATACTAACATCTAACATGCATATAAAAAATTAATTCAATATTGAAATTTTAATAATATACCCATTAATATCTATTAACAATAACAATTTTATATGTAGAATTGAAATTCTTCATTTCTTTTAAGAACAACAAGTTCAAATGGCTGCATTTAACCATTTTTTATATTATTATTTATCAATTTACAGAGAAAATTATGTTTGTGGGAAATTTCAAATATATATATATATATATATATTGAAAAATAATATTATAAAAACTAGTTTTTGACAACTTTTCTTACAATCTGATGTGGCTGTAGATTAGGTAATTCATTTTCAGTTTTTCCAATTTTCATGATGACAAAAGACACAAAAAGACTTTGAATTAATTCGAAGAAGTGAAAAGAAAGCGCGGACATTGTGAAAGCCAACACCGTCTTCAACCTCTCTTCATTGTCTTCAACCTCTCTTCTTCTTCAAATCTCTCTTTTGCAGCCCTTGTATCTGTGCTTTAAATTCATTCTTCGAAGAACTGAAAAGAAAGTGCGAGTAGCATGTTCAACCTCTGTTCTTGAAACCCCTATAGTTCAAACCCCTCTTCTTGAAACCCGTCTTCTTGACACCGTCTTAAACCCTGTTAGTGTACCCATTGGCCGTAAGGTTTGAAATCCCTAAACCTAATTTATTAATTTTGCTCCATTTGTTCCATCGTCTTGCATTGATGTTGGCAATAACACCTTGGTTTTCATCATGGCGTTAGTTCTGCAGTTTTCTAAATTTGGTAGCACTTTTCTTCCTTGGTAGTTGAAGAATGGTCTGTTTCAGTAAGCACTTTTCTTCCCTATTCATTGGTGTTTGTTGTGGTGGTTAGGAAGTTTATTTTATTTTTTATGTTGTTATTGGTTGGGTAGGTTTTGGTTGTACTCGTGCATGGTGTTGTTGATATTGGTTTTGTGCTGTTGATAAGCATATTACAGTTATTGTGTTAGACTTGATTTATATAGGTTGAGAATGCTTGCGTATGTTTTGAACCGGAGTTACAACAAGTGCTTAACTTTGTTGTATTTCTTCAACAACTGATATGAGATACGCTGTCATTTAGTTATTGACAACCCTTGTGCGTTTGTGCGAGCCTGACTTATAACAAATTACTGCCTCACCTTTATGTTTTGTACAACTTATATTACGTAATTAGCCACAAAATCTTTTTCCAAGTCAGTATAATTTCATTAAGGTTTGTTTATGTGATTGAGATGCTTTGTTTCCTAACTTATTATTTTTATGAACCTGATTAAGAATTGCATCAAGTATCCTCACATCAATTTACCTAACTTGTTCATTCAGGTTAACTATAATGAGTGATTTTAGTGAAGGCAATGATTATAGTGGTGATAGGAAGGTTGGCAAGAAGGTATGATTTGTTTGTTTAGTTATTTGTTTTCATATGTAATCAAGTCTTGAATAGTAATGATGACCTTTTGTAGAATTTTAGGCATTCTTGTCGAACCAAATACATTGGTTTTCTAAATAACAAGTTAATAGCACAACAAAAGTCGCTTATTCAAGGAACACCGTTTGGATGGTTGACCATGTTGAAATGATCTATCAAGATTTCTAGAACACTTATGAGTTCCTTAATTAGTTTGTGGGTTGAAAGGAAGAGGGGTTTAATTAGTAATGAAGTTGTTGGATTTACTTTATATTAGATGTATGTTTGGCAATGTGGTTAAGGTAGGTTGGTGATAACATTTACTTAAACCAAGTTGGTTTAGATAGCGATTGTAAGAAGTTTTTTCATAACAAAAATGTTGATGTTCAAATGGTTTATGATTTTCTACAGAAACATAGTGAAGATCTTAGTTTATATGATTTTTGTAGGCTTTATATTTTATTGGGAATATATGAGTTTTTGTTGCCAAAGCATAGCGAAAGAGTTTTTCCTATTTTTGTTTAACATTGTGGATGACCTTGGTAGTGTTAGTAAATATAATTGGGGTGGTCTCGTTTATGATTACTTGGTTGAGAGCATATGCAATGCTTTGATGTTCTTAAGGGACAAAGGAAATACCACACAGTTCCATGTTGTTGGATGTGTGTATTTGTTACAGGTAATTATTGTTTGAATCATTTCAATTTGAATTTCTTGTTTTTTAAGTATATGGACATCATTGATGACTTCTTTTCATGTGTACTTCTTTCAGTTATGGTCTTTTGACCATTTTTTAATTCCAAAATTAGAGGTCTGATCTCCAAGCTCAAAGTTTCCCCGAATATTGCATTGGATGGATGTGAAAGTAGGGGAAGACACAATTAAGAGTAGTTTGAATAACAACTTGGTATGTTTTATATTATAACATTTTCTTATTGTGATTTGGTTCATGTTATAACTGTTGAAATTTGTATTTGGAGTTGTAAGTATTTATTAGGAAATGTTGCAGGTTGTTATTGGTGTTGTTGTCTCCAAGCAGGAGCTTCCCCAATCCTCTGTGAAGGAAGCTTTTGATAAATATGGAAGTGGATTTCATCAGCAGGAAGAAGAGGAAGAAGAGTTAAGACAAGTTATTGAACAACAGGAAATAGAGATTTTGCAACTTCAAAAGTCAATGGCAGACTACAAAAAAATGATGAATGAGAGGAAGAAACAATAGTTCAAATAGTAGGATGAAGACAAAGTTGGCCAAAGGGGGGATGACACTCCTACACCTGATTACAACCAGGCCAAGTTTTCTGAGGTATGTCAGAATACCCCAGAGGAGGATGAGGGAAAAGTATAAGATGAAAATAAAGAGACTAACCAATTACAAATAAGCAATCTATATCACCGACTAAAGGATCAACCACGAAAACGTTTCAAGAGTCAAGCCATATGAACTCCCTTTCTGACCTACACGAGGAAGAAGCAACAAAATTATAAGATTTCACATTACTGAATTATGTAGTACTTTGTGTGTCATTGTTAAAAAGTTTCTATTTATTTTCATGTGTTAAGACTATCAGACATTAGTAGTACTGTGTAATGTTTTTAAGTATGGATTATATTATCTTCATTTATGAAGTATTTTAAGTGACATTTGTAAGACCCAGGAAAATTAAATAGTTAATTAAATAATTATTTAATAAATGTGGGTAATGAGAACCTTTAAGGTAATAAATGCGGAATGTTATAATGTGGAAAAGTACTAGCTCAAGTGGTTGAGAGTCGAGTCTTATGTATGCCATTTTGTGTGTTATTAAATTAGTATTATTTTAAATATATATTAATTATGTTGTGGAATGTGATAATACGTGAATCATATTAGTTAGCATGAAATATGATTTGGTATGATGGTGTGGCATTGATTTGGCATTGCATGGTTGTGGGTTCAAGTCTTGGAGAACTCAAACTCAACTTTATTTTGGCTATTTTTAGTTTTGATTTGAAGTTGAAGGGTTAAAGAAAACCCTAGCAGACATAGCAGTCAAGGGTAGCTGGAAAATAATCTAATTAAGTGTGCTTGAATGGCAATTACACCACTCCTTAATGCAATTTTCATTTTAGGACCTTAAACCACCATTTAAACATCATTGAAAAGCTAATTGAGAGAGGGGAGAAAGGTTTCTGCAGAGGTTATCGTGGGACAGGCAGAGGAGTGCAAATTTCAGTGAGAAATTGAGAGTGTGAGTGAATTTTTGGGGCTGAATTGAGAGAAGCCAAGGGTGATAATTTTGGAGTCAAAGGGAAGAAGCACAAAATCACTCAAGGAAAGCTTTAATCCAGGTTAGGGGAGTTAAATTTTGCGTGTTATATATCATGTATATGTTTCGTGCTGTTCTGGATGTGATGGAATGTGTAAATTGAAATTGCATTGAATTTTATCACGTTTCTGGAAATTTCTAGAAATCGCCTGGCGGCGTTGAAGGCCCGCTAGGCGATTCATACCTCTAGAGCCATTTTCTGGGTTACATGCTATGCACCACCTGGCGGCTATGTGTTGCCCGCCAGGCGACACAATTGGGTTGCCATTCTCTTGGATTTTTTTTTTGTGTTTTCATGATGTAGGGAGGTTCTGGAAGTGATTCTCATGATACGAGAATCCTTGGCAGGGCGAATTGTTATTTGAAAATGCAGAATTAGTGAAATAGTTCATGAACTTTCTCTTGAATTGGGATTTTGGGTTCAGTTGGGTTTGGGGATGAATGTCATAGGTGATGATTATGAGTGGTGTACTATTTTTGGTGTAATTGATGATAATAGGATTGTATTCTGAATATGGGATGTGGTACGTGTGAAATTACATGATCCTGAGGGTGAACTGTGAAACAGTTGGGTCGGTGGATCACATTGAATGCGGGAGGAATCTGGGCAGAATCCAGTTTTTCACGCATCGTCTGGTGGCACTAAGGCTACTGCTAGGCGAGACGACAGCTTAGTAGCAAGTGTGAATTGGCTGGTGTTCTGGTCATGGGGCGTTGAATAGGGTCATCATCGGAAGTGTTTTGATAGGTGATAGACTGGGATTTTGTTATCTATGTGCTTTATGTAATAATTGTGTGATTAAATGTGGGGGATAAGAATTGTGGATTTCATGCACTTGGCCTTGGTTAGATAAGTTTGTCGTTGTCTTCATAGATGACATACTTATTTACTCAAAGACGAGGGAAGAGCACGCCGATCACCTGAGGGTTGTATTGAAGATACTCAAAGATCACCAGTTGTACGAGAAGTTGTCCAAGTGTGAATTTTGGCTGGACGAGGTACAATTTCTTGGACATGTCATCTCAGCCAAGGGTATTGCAGTGGATCCGGCTAAGATCGAGACAGTGCTTAAGTGGGAGAGGCCTAAGACAATGACCGAGTTGAGAAGTTTCTTGGGCTTG
>Ga0214542_1010742_pt1 | contig 13090 bp, 8 predicted proteins | sample CNSS1metaG_FD_160096 | JGI IMG/M metagenome (GOLD analysis project Ga0214542, IMG submission 160096) | Root nodule microbial communities from cowpea collected in UCLA plant growth center, Los Angeles, California, USA - CNSS1 | ecosystem: Host-associated > Plants > Roots > Nodule | place: USA...
TTTTGTATTATTTGTAGAATCTAGTATTTGTAACTGATTATTCTATAAATAAGAAGATTACTCCCATGGTCAAGGGATGGAAGGTTTTTGACCTAAATAAGTCTCAAACACTTTCTCTTTGTTTTGGTGAAGAATTATCTAGTATTTTTCTGAACCAGAACATTGGCGCCCACCGTGGGGTCCGGTAAAACTCGATCCTGACCCCACTCAAAGAACGAGCAAAAAGAGACAGAACTGAGGAGGATGAATAGAGGCAGAGGTGCGGCACGTGAAGGGCCAACTAGGCAACAAATAATATAGAGTATTTTGGAGCTGCAACGACAAAATGAGGAGATCAAACTGAAAGTAGAGGTTGACCAAATTCAGTTAGAAAAGGAGAGGGAGGAAATCCATAAGAAAGCAGAGGAAGATTTACAGGCTCTTCGGGAAGAGGCTCTAAGGGAGAGAGAAAGACTATGCAAAGAGGCTGAAGAAACACACCGACGCCTAGAAGATGCACTTCGACAATAGGAACAGCTATGGAAGGCAAACGAGGAGATGCAAAACAGACTGGAGGCCACCAGGATTGGTTACCGATATGCCAGTCGGTTGAATCCTGAGGTTAGCGACGCCAACCCTCTAGCAAATACGATCATGGAGGAACCGATTCCACAGAATTTCGTGATCCCAAAGATCGCACCCTTCACAGGAAGCTCTGATCCAAAGTTACATTTAAAAGCGTTTCAGGCCCAGATGTTGATATCAGGGGGGAACGACGCAATACGTTGTAAAATGTTCGTGGGCACGCTAGCCAAAATCGCTCTTAAGTGGTTCAACACTATTTTGAGCTCCTCAATCAACTCGTTCACCGAATTCAAACGTGTTTTTTTGGAAAGATTTTCGGCTAATAGGGCCAAACCAGTGGAGATGGCAGACATGTTTGACATACGACAGTATGCTGAAGAATCATTGAAACAGTTTTTCAATCGCTTCACCAATATTAGCATGAGAGTAGTCGATCCTAACGAGGGCTTACTTGTAAAAGCCTTTGTGAAGGGGCTCCGAGCCAGTTCCTTCGGTAAATCTTTGTATTGGATCCCTCCAAAGACTTTAATGGAGATTAGGCAAAGAGCAGCGGTGGAGATAGAGACTGAAGAGGCCATGCGTCATAAAAAAGCAGGAGACAAGAGAACATTGACCCATACCAAGAGTGAACGAGATATTAAAACTTCTCGAAGAGAAAGGACTCCACCTCGGACTAGGACGGATTGCCGGTTCGTCCCTTATGTAGCACAACAAAGGACCGAGTATCGCCAAACTCGAAGAATCCCTGATTTCAGATTGACTCCAGCCGAAATATTAGAAGATACAGAAATATCTAAGTATTTGCGCTATCCCAATAATACAAGGAGAACACTCGGAAGCAGACCGAATGCTTGGTGTAAGTTTCATCAGGCTGGAGGTCATGACACAAATTCGTGTTACGCTTTAAATAACCAACTCTCTGTGTTGGCAGATAGGGGACTCATGGGGAAATATATAAAATCTAATACAGATGTGGAACCATTTGGAACTCGTTCGGTCCTCCATTTGCATGAAACACTTGTCCTGGGGGATTTCAACACGATAGCAGGAGGTTTCGCGGGAGGAGGACAGACCAGCTCGGCTAGGAAAAGATATGTAAGGAGTGTCATGACCACGGCCAAAATTGAAAGGCCGAAGAAAGTTCCGGACACTGTGTTTTCAAGTGAAGATCTAAAAGGAGTAGTTCCACATAAAGATGATCCTATAGTATTATCTGTTATCATGATGGGAAGGAATGTTCATAGAGTGCTGGTTGATCAAGGGAGTTCGGCAGATGTGATGTTCTAGAACACCTATGTAGGGCTGCAAATACCGACAAACCAATTAAGGCCTTTTGATGGAGTACTTGTTGGTTTCTCAGGAGATCAGGTGGAAGTTAAAGGGTATGTCGATCTTCGAACGACTTTTAGACACAAAAAAGATGCTAAAACTATATTTATACGTTATATAGTTGTCAATGCACCTTCATCATACAATTTGCTGCTAGGAAGGCCTTCTATCAATAAATTGGGAGCCGTGATATCGACGATTCATTTGAAAATGAAGTTTCCTACCGATGATGGGAAAGTGCTCACTTTATCAGTAAATCAAGAAGTGGCTCGCAAATGTTATGAAGACAGCCTAAGGTCAAGAAGGAAGGTTGCATATTCAGTCAGCACAACGGAGGTAGTCATAGATCCCAAGTTAGATCCTAGGCTAGTACATTCTGAGAGAAGACCTCAGCCCGTGGGAGAGATAAAAGAAATATTCATAGAGGGCAAGAAATTAAGGATTGAAGGGGATTTGAGTTTGGAACAAGAGCAACAACTTTTACAAGTACTGAAGAATAACCTTTCTTCATTTGCTTGGAGTGTAGCAGATATGACGGGAATAGATCCCGATTTTTTATGCCATAAACTCAACATTAACCCTTCGGCTAAACCTAAAGTTTAGAGACGTAGACGGTTGAGTGGGGATCGTGCTCAGGCTGCTGCTGAGGAGGTACGTAAGTTGTTAGAAGCGGCTCATATCCGAGAAATACAATATCCGACTTGGTTAGCAAATGTGGTGATGGTAAAAAAGTCTAATGGAAAGTGGAGAATGTGTGTTGATTTCACTGACCTAAACAATGCATGCCCAAAGGATTCGTATCCTTTGCCTAATATAGATGCGTTGGTGGATAATGCATCAGGTTGTGCTTTGTTAAGCTTCTTGGATGCTTATTCAGGCTATAACCAAATAAAAATGCATTCATTAGATGAAGATAAGATAGCATTCATGGGCGAAATGGCTAATTATTGTTATCGGGTAATGCCTTTTGGGTTAAAAAATGCAGGAGCTACATATCAAAGGCTAATGGATCGAATTTTGGTGTCCATGTTAGGGAGGAATGTGCATGCGTATGTTGATGATATTGTAGTCACCTCGGTAGAGGAAAAAAGGCATCAGGGAGATCTGGAGGAATTATTTGTCACGATTAACAAATACAGGCTCAAACTTAACCCCGAGAAGTGTGTTTTTGGGGTTAAGGCAGGGAAGTTTCTGGGTTTCTTACTCACCGAAAGGGGGAATAGAAGCTAATCCAGACAAATGTGCAGCTATCATAAATATGAGGAGTCCAAGCAATGTTAAAGAGGTGCAGAGGTTGACGGGAAGGATGGTAGCTTTATCCCGTTTTCTCGCTAAAAGTGGAGATCGGGGTTTTCCCTACTTCCAATGCTTGAAGAAAAATGAAAAGTTTCAATGGACCGATCAATGCGAGGAAGCTTTTCAAAAGCTAAAGGAATATCTAAGTAAACCACCGGTATTATGCAAACCCGAGAAGGGCGTTGATCTAGCGTTATATATTTCGGTGACCGAGCATGCAGTTAGTTTGGTATTGGTACGAGAGTCTGGCTGGGATCAGAAGCCTGTGTATTTTGTAAGCAAGGTACTTCATGGTGCCGAGATAAGATACCCGACTATCGAGAAGGCTGCATTGGCTATAGTGGTGTCGGCTTGGCGTTTAAGACATTATTTCCAAAATCATAGTGTCAAGGTGATGACGGATTTGCCGATCAGGTACATACTGCAAAAACCTGATATATCAGGCAAGTTGATTAAATGGGCAATAGAGCTCTCGGAGTATGGAATACAATATGAATCACGAGCGCCGATCAAAGCTCAGTTTTTAGCTAATTTTTTAGTAGAGTTATCTGAACCACCTGTCGCTGATCGGCATGTTAAAGAGATATCATGGATTTTATCAGTGGACGGGGCTTCTAATTTGAGAGGATGTGGTATTGGTATAGTATTAGAAGGACCAGAGGGAGTTTTGATTGAACAATCTTTGAGATTTGCTTTCAAAGCTAGTAACAATCAAGCAGAATATGAAGCTTTGATAGCAGGGATGCTTTTAGCTAAAGAAATGGGTATTGCTAGGTTATTAGTCAAAAGCGATTCCGCATTAGTAGCAGGGCAAGTGACCGGAGACTTCCAGGCCCGTGATCCGCAGTTAGCTAAATATTTAGAGGTGATCCAATCTATTGCAAAAAATTTTGTTCTCTTTGAATTTGTGCATGTTCCGAGAGAGCAAAATTGTCGAGCTAATTTATTATCCAAATTAGCTAGTTGTTCAAAACCAGGGCAACATAAATCGATGATAAGAGAAACATTGGTAGCTCCTCGGGTAGATACGCGGGAGAAACATCAGGTCTTGGGAGATTTTGATGGCTGAAGAATCTTGGATGACACCTTTAAGAAGCTATCTTGCGAATAACAAGTTACCTGAGGATGTGAATGAGGCGCGAAAAAATAAAGAAAAACTCAAGTCGATATACACTGATCGATGGCCATTTGTTTAGGTATGGATTTTCCAGACCCTTGATGATTTGCGTAGGTAGGAGCGAGGCATTTCGGCTCATGGCCGAACTCTATGAGGGCATATGTGGAAGTCACGTTGGAGGGAGAGCATTGATGTTGCGGATAGTGCGGGGTGGGTTCTTTTGGCCCACTATGAAGAATGACTGTTTAGAGTATGTCAGGAAATGTGAGTCATGTCAGAAACATGCTGACTGGAGCCATGCGCCACCAGAGGTGTTGCATTCTATTAATACACCTTGGCCCTTTCACACTTGGGGAATAGACATTTTGGGTCCGTTTCCTAAAGGGGTGAGACAGCTCAAGTTTTTGATTGTTGCTGTAGAATATTTTACAAAGTGGATTGAAGCCGAGTCGGTTGCTGTGATTTTGGGTAGTCGAGTTCAGGAATTTATCTGGAAGAATATAATATGCCGATTTGGTGTTCCACGCCAAATTATTTCGGACAATGAAACTCAGTTTGCATGCTCACAGGTAAGGCAATTATGCGATAAAGTTGGGATTAAGCAGGTTTTCTCTTCAGTGGAGTATCCTCAAACGAATGGTCAAGCAGAAGCGGCTAATAAAGTGATATTAAGGGATGTGAGACGAAGATTGATGGCAGCAAAAGGAGAATGGCCAAATGAGATACATTGAGTGTTATGGGCATACCATACCACACCTCAGACGTCTACTCGAGAGACTCCATTTACCCTGGTATACGACACGGACGCAATGATCTCGATAGAAATCATAGAAAACACAGGAAGAGTAAGATTGTTTGATGAGGAGGTTTCTGAGGTTGGGTTGCGGGCAAACCTTGATGTTATAGATGAAGTAAGGGACTTGGCCAAGATTTCGGGTGAAGCAATGAAGAGGAGGTTAGAAAGAACTTACAAGACTAAGGTAATACCTCGGAGTTTCCAGGCACAGGATTTGGTACTAAGGAAGACACAGTTAATTTAGATAGATAGTAAGTTTGCGCCAAAGTGGACCAGGCCTTATCGTGTTAAAGAAGTGTTGGGGGAAGGGGCTTACAAATTGGAGACATTAGAGGGAAAAGAAATACCACGGACATGGAATGCGGCAAATTTACGTTTTTACTTTAGTTAAATTGTTTTGTTCTATAGAGATGTTTTTCTTTGTTTTAATTTTTCAAATATAATGTTATTCAGCGTTACTTTTCTATTCCAAGCCAATTTGCTTGAGGTTTAAAAGAGCCTTGGTGTTCTATTCCAAGCCGATTGGTTTGAGGTTTAAAATAGCCTTTATGTTCAATTCCAAGCCGATTGGTTTGAGGTTTAAAAGAGCCTTTGTGTTCTATTCCAAGCCAAGTTGCTTGAGGTTTAAAAAAGCCTTTGTTTTCTATTCTAAGCGATTGGTTTGAGGTTTAAAAGAGCCTTTGTGTTCTATTCCAAGCCAAGTTGCTTGAGGTTTAAAAGAGCCTTTGTGTTCTATTCCAAACCGATTGGTTTGAGGTTTAAAAGAGCCTTTGTGTTCTATTCCAAGCCGATTGGCTTGAGGTTTAAAAGAGCCTTTGTGTAGATATTGGCTAGGAGAGATTGGCTAAACTGGTGTGACTGAGAGCTCGGTTTATAACCGAGGTCAGAGGTAGTAGAAGTGTAGGTATTGGCTAGAAGAGATTGGCTAAACTGGTGTGACTGAGAGCTCGGTTTATAACCGAGGTCAGAGGTAGTAGAAGTGTAGATATTGGCTAGAAGAGATTGGCTAAATTGGGATGACTAAGAGCTCGATTTATTATCGATACATATGGTAGTGGAAGTGTAGAAATTGGTTAGAAGAAATTGGCTAAGAGCTCAGTTTATAACCGAGGTCAGAGGTAGTAGAAGTGTAGGTATTGGCTAGAAGAGATTGGCTAAAATGGTGTGATTGAGAGCTCGGTTTATAACCGAGTTCAGAGGTAGTAGAAGTGTAGATATTGGCTAGAAGAGATTGGCTAAATTGGGATGACTGAGAGCTCGGTTTATTACCGAGACATATGGTAGTGGAAGTGTAGAAATTGGTTAGAAGAAATTGGCTAAGAGCTCGGTTTATAACCAAGGTCAGAGCTAGTAGAAGTGTAGATATTGGCTAGGAGGGACTGGCTAAAGTGGTATGACCGAGAGCTTGGTTTGTAAGTAAGATTATATGGCATTGAAATCGGTTAAGGGTGTAGTTTAGAACAGTTAGCAATCGAGATTATTTAAGAGTTGGTTAAATTAAGATTGGTTGTACGATTTAGAAGTTAGTAATTTTTTATTGTCAAGTTGAAAGTTCAAGGAAAGAAATAAGCGAGAGATTTAACAGTAAGATCGGGAGAAATAAAGCTAAATACTAAAACGTTGAGAATATTTGTTCGCGATGTTAAATAAACAGTATATTGAGAAGTAGCAAAATATAAAAGCCAGGTTCAAAAGGTGATACAAAAAATAAACCAAGATACAAAATATGGAGTCTTAGTCATCGGCATCCACCAGTTGTCCGTTGACCACAAATTTAGAGATGTCCGTTGGAGATAAATCTACATCAGGGCAAAGAACACGGACTTGATCAAGGGCGAGTTGGAATCCCATGTTCAGGGAGGAACCGATTTGGTCTTTGAGAAGTTATGAGCTGTTAAGAAGATCTTTCTCTTTGAGAACCCAGCTTTTCTTCTCGGCTTCTAGAGTTTTTAGCTGGTTATGTAAATCAGCAAGCAATTCGTCCTTTTTCTTTACTTGGTTCGTTAGCTCGACAACTTCAGTGGTCAGACGAGAGGTTTCGGTTGGGGAAAGCACCAAGGCTTGATCTTTTTGTTCTAAGTCAAGGGATTTCTGATTGGATAGGAGGTTGAATTGGTCCATCAGCATGATACTGGATGCTTCGGCTTTATGGAGATTAGCTAGGATGCTCTCATGCAGAGTTTTGAGGTCTTAGGTCCTTAACAAGTTGACATCGTGACGGAGATAGTTGTGCTTCCGACTATGTTGAGAATGAAGGAACTGGGGGTGCCAAAAGCTCATCTCGGTGTCGCCCACTGTCTGATGAGGAGCCAACTGAATTTGTGAGGTTAAATGTTGTGAGGTGGCTTCAATTATCTTTTTGCCTCGGGATTTGAATTTTCTGGTCAGGGGCTCGAGATCGGGTTCCAATGTCTCTTCATGAAGTTCGATACGAGGAGGGGGTGCAAAAGGACTAGTACCGGGTGTTGTTGTTTTTTGCTTCTTGAGTTGGCGAGCTCGTTTTAGCATATCTTCATGAGACATTGCCATTAGGCTCTCTGCAAAAATAAGTAGAATTGGTTAAAAGGAAGGTGATATTGAGTGCAAAATAATAAAAGGACAATAGTAAAGTAAGTACCGATGTTGAATTTTAGATCCACCACTCGAAACTCCAGCTCTAATAATTTTCAAGTATCAAAAATAACATCCAGTTGTTCCAACATCAAGCAGTCTTTTTTCTCAGAAGGGTCCAGGTCTTCTAATTGCCGAGGGGATTGAAGGTTGGGCAATTGACACCAATATAAGGGGAAGCCTTCTAGGAGGGAAGGGTTGTGATCAGGGGCGACTATTTTTATGAAAATACCCTTGAAACCCTTGTAAGAAGAGTTGTATAGGGTTAAGAGAGCTCGGCCACTAACTCCACTAAGGGAGGCCAACAGTTGTTTATGGGGAGCTCGTAATTCGAAGAAGTAAAGAAACATGTTGCTTGAGGGAGTAATTCCGAAGTGGGTGCATAGAATTTGGAAGGCGCGAATAAAAGCCCAACTGTTAGGGTGTAGTTGGCATGGAGAAACGTTTAGAATGGTGAGGAGTTCTTTTTCGAAGGTATTGAAGGGGAGTCGTAAACCTAGCTTCTCGAATAAAGTAACATACATATAAGTAAATTTTTTAGGGGAGATGGGAAATAAATTGCCATCTCTGCAAATAGGTTCATCACCATCGCAAGCAACAACGGTTACATCAGTTTCATTGCTTTTACACAAGGTTTGGTGGCGTCTGAAAGCCCTAATCCTAGTGAGGGTAGTCATGGATGAGGTTTCTCTGCGTAAGGCCAGAGGGGCCCAGGAATAGAGGACATTGTAGTGGGTATTCATGGAGGGCAGTTACAGTGGTGGCGTGGTAAGGGTTTTTTCAGAGTAAGCTATGGATAATCAGGGAAGGAGGAAAATACAATTGCAAAGCTAAAGCACAATACAAAAACATAGATAATGCATAAGAAACAAGTAAAGGGAGCAAGAGGACAAGCATGAAATTTGAAGGAGGAAGAAGAAATACATGGAAAAAGGAAATGGCGGTTGAGAAAGGATAGGTGGGAGTGGAAGGAGCGTGAATGTAATGAGTGAGAAGATGAAGGGATGGTTGGGGTTGCGTAGGTTAAAGAGGGAGATGAGTGACGTCTGATATTCAAAAAGGAGGGGAAAAACAGGACCGTTGGATGAGTTACACGTGGTTGCGAAAATGCAGGGAACAATTATGATTTTACAGGAAGTGGTGAAGAGCAGTTATTGACAAGACAACTTCTGCTCTCCTCGTTCTAGAGACGAGAAAGTGCAGAAGTTGGAGAGTTGTGTACTGGTCCAGAGAAAGTGGTTCGGTTTTATGCCGAGATGATAGTTAAGAGAATTTAATTGAGCTAGATTTTTGGCATATAGCAGATCGGGAGTAGCTGCAGATCAGGGCATCACCGAGGGGGAGAATAGTAACTGAATGGAATTCCGTGTTTGGGGGGATTTTGGGGATTAATAAAGGTTGTTATTATATTTAGAGATATTTTAGGAAAAAAAGATAATTTTATTTTGTATTATTTGTAGAATCTAATATTTGTAACTGATTATTCTATAAATAAGAAGATTACTCCCATGGTCAAGGGATGGAAGGTTTTTAACCTAAATAAGTCTCAAACACTTTCTCTATGTTTTGGTGAAGAATTATCTAGTATTTTTCTGAACCAGAACAATATATATATTCATGTCCTCTGGTACATATCCAATAAAAAACACAGTAGAATGAATTAAAATTTATAATATCAAAAACGCAATCCGAACAACGTGCTCAAATTTTTCAAATTTGTTGCTGGTAAGTTAAAAGCAAGAAACAACAAAATAAGAATTTGTGGCAATGCAACAAAACCTATTTTATATTCCCCTCCCTAACCTTAACGTGGTTAGGTTTGGTCATTTGTAATTTTTGATATGGACAAGGTATTTAGTTTAATCGCTTTTAAAACATTACGTTACATGCTTTTCCTATATAAAATCCACAAATACCTTACATTCTGTCTTTCCCTTCTAAATTTTCTTGTGTCACCACTTACTTACGCATTCAATGGAATGAAAATGTTTTTCACAAAATTTTCATTTGGTGTTCCTCTTGACCAATTGTTTTTAACAAATGTAATCTCACACAAAAGGGTGAAATATAGCAGTCATCACTGAAATTTATTAGGAAATCACCAATGTCGTTGTTCGTTAGTGTTCTTTACTTTCTTAGTTTGGACTCTTCTAAGTATCCAATGAAAAATATTTGTCCATAGTTATGAATGCAATTTAAAAAAACTTGTTGTATATATATTATTAGTACAACACTCCAAATTTTATATTACAAAATAAAGGTAAAACTTTAATTATCTGGTAAAATTTATTCAAGTAACCATAAGAAAAAGTTGGAACATTGATTTGTAAAAAAATGGAAGGTATAGTTTTCAAAACTAGAAACATTAGTGTCTGCTCGGCATGTTTTTGGAGGAAAATGAATTCACCAAAAAATAACAACTAAGATCTTTATCTCTTTCTTCTCTGCGACCCTGTCTTATTCAGCAGGAACTGAATAACATAAGCGAGAAAAATGTGGAAATTTTACGTACGCACGCTCACTGACTCAGAGAGATAGTGAAGGATATGCATGATATGCTCAAAAGGTAATTACTGCTGCACAAATTTTTACTATCGCTTCTCACATCAATCATTACAAGAAGTGTTATTAATATTTATAACAAAAATAATGATATTTTGATTATTAAATTTTGATAATTTTTTTTTAAAATATAATGTGTAAATTTTTTAGTGATTTTGAAATATTGAGAATAAGAAAATGATGAAATGAAGAACCATTTAAAAGATGTCAGATAAGGTTGTAAGAAAAAATTGTCAAAATTTAGTAGTTAAAAAATCATTTTCCTTATAACAAACAACCCACTTAGGATCTATGAACATTTTACATGTGCGTATTTTGTTAATAATTTTAGATTTATATATATATATATATATATATATATATATATGAAAAATTAATTGTATGGATATCATAAGTAGTATTTTTTAGGGTTAAGTATCTTTTTAGTGTTTGAACTTTGACCCAAAATTAGAATTTGTCCCTGTCTGAAACTTCGATACATGTTAGTCCCTAAACTTTAAAGATGAATGAATATAGTTCCTTTAACTCAATTGTGTTAACTTTTTTTTAGGTGTCGAACGCATTTCTCAGTAGATATTGAAGTGGGAATGTGTCAAATAGTGTAAACAACTTCAATACTAACATGAGAAGCGATCGACACGTAAAAAAAAATTAACATAATTGGGTTAAAAGGACTATATATATTCATTTATTTCTAAAGTTTAGGGACCAAAATGTATTGAAGTTTCGGATAGGGACGAATTCCAATTTTGTGTCAAAGTTCAGAGACTAAAAATATATTTAACCCTATTTTTTAATTTGATTAGGGGTTAGAAATATTAAAAATTATGAATGTAATGGTAGAAGTTCCGAAAAAAGTTCATAGTCTCCATTTGTAGAAACAAATAGTATTACTCTTTTTTTTTCTTTTCATCCCATTTAAAAAAGAAATCCAAAAAACAATTTAAAATCCTTTATTTGGAAAATCATATACTTGTTACTAGAGATGTAAAAAAAAAAATTGTACTTACGGATATCCATGGATAAAACCACGCAATGGATAGAGAATGGATATTGAAAAAGATACCTGCAGATAATGAATATTGTTTTATACCTGCTTGTTAGCGGGCGGGTATGAGTATCATAGTATCCAGTGGATACCCGTACCCGCTATACTCTGATTTAAATTAAAAAAAAATTATTAAAATATTAACACATTGATTTTAATTTAGTTATTTTTTATCAATTGGTTTTAAAAAATCTCTATTTATTTGTAAATTGTTATTCAACACTATTTAAATGGATCATTTCCACTTTGTTTGAAATTTATAAATGTTATACATTGTATTTTTATTTATATTTATTGTTAAAATATATTATTAAATATTAAATATTTCTTTTGTAAATACCTGCAGATATATGTAGATATATGTGAATATTAAAAAAATATACAGATACTCACATAATAAATACCTGTACAAATATGAGTACGAATATGAGACGGAAATTTATCTAACAGATAGAATATGAGAAATTAGTACCTGTATCTTACCCGCCCCGTTTATATCCCTACTTGTTACTTTTCTCATAACTTTCATTATTAGAGAAATCCAGGCACGTCTTCATTTTCTATTTTGGGTATGAATTAGAAAATAGTTAATATTTGAGTCATATAAGTTCTATAAGGGAAACTTCTTCTAACATATTTCTTTTTCATTTCTTTTTATATCAAGGTTATTGTTATTGTGCTCCATTTTCTAAATATTCCATTTTAAATATGTTTGAAAACTCTTCTTATTATTTTTATTTATTAATTATTATTTGAAATTATGATATACATCACTTTATTTATTCATTTATCTTTAATAAGAATTTACATGTAATTTATCAAAATTAAGTTCTCAAATCATCATTAAGGAGGGTTTGAAAACATTACTTTTGTGTCCCTTCTTTAGAATGAGTAAGAAGGAGTATTAAAATCCTTTTTATGCGTCCCATTCATTATATGCTATTAGGAATCACTCTACACATATCTTTATTTATTTATCTTAATATAATTGTAATTTGTCCTAAAAAGCCCCAAGATCAGGAAGACATTATACACCCTCAAAGCTCTAGTCTCACCATTTATCTCATGAGTAGGAATCACAAGTCAAACACAGATACTACTTACTTGTTGGCGTAACAACAAAATTCTTCTCCTACCTGTCTCGTTACTTACCAGGTATCAATTTAAAAATATGTAAATTTTTTTTAAAATTCGTAAGTATATGCAAATATTTAAAAACAAAAATATTTTATAAATTTCTAAAATAAAATAAAATATAAATTAATTTTAATTTTAATTAAATTTAACTTAATAAAATATACATTTAATTTAATTTTTATTTTTTTCAAGTTGTAACGTCCCATTTAATTATTAAACGAAATTAAAGGAAACGTCACGCGATAAAGTATAGCAGCGTAGTCTTGGGGTCCTTAACGCAACCCCTACAACCTGACACACCACGATGCCAACATAAACAGATACAATTCTAACGAGGAGAGTAGAGAAAGAAATCATAAGCTGATACAAGGGCCGTAGCCCTAAAGAAATCATGAGTAAAAAGACTCCAGCCCAAATGGCTAAGCTGCCGAATCGCCATTCCCTTGCTGACCACGAGAACCTCGCCCATCTGCTCCCATCAACCAAGTTGATGATCATCGCAAGAAAGAACAGCCACATACATCACAACCATGCAACAAAACGGGTAAGCTAGAGCCAATCAACATATTCACATGCAATCAAATATATTTTCATCATCTCATCCACATAGCAACCAAACATGTTATGACTC